>ENA-OYWK01000161-OYWK01000161.1-human-gut-metagenome-genome-assembly--contig:-NODE-161-length-47286-cov-16.798543_pt1 | contig 47286 bp, 37 predicted proteins | sample MGYA00244808_ERZ653392 | MGnify/ENA primary metagenome ERZ653392 (study PRJEB26926, sample SAMN06165125) | human gut metagenome | biome: ENVO:00009003; feature: ENVO:2100002; material: ENVO:00002003...
ATAGCGAACCCGAGAAGTGCTGTCCGACAAAAAGAACTATCGGTAGCTTGCTATCATAGATAAATACTAAAAGATATAACAGAAGCACATTAAACAAAAGACTATTTATACAAGCAAAACGGAGCATATCTTCCTGATATGCTCCGTTTGCTGTTATTGTACTATTAGTTTGTGTTTGTCACAGCGGCAAGTCTTGTATAGTTGCTGTAGATAACCGTGTCGCCTAAGGTCTTGTATGCTCTTATGCGGAATGTGTAGGTCGTACCTGCTTTAAGGTCGCCCGCTATAAAGCCTACAGTGTTATTTGTGTAGGTTCTTAACACTTCCGTCCATTTGCCGCCCTTGTACTGTTCAACGATATATCCTTCTGCGGAGTTATTCTTTGCCCAGCCTATTATAAGCTCGGAGGATGTCGCTGAGATTTTTCTGAAGGATGTAACGTTTGAAACGCCTGAGCTTTCCACTGTTTTAGCGGCAAGTCTTACATAGTCGCTGTACTGTACAGATCCGCCGGATGTCTTGTACGCTCTTATACGGAAGGTATATGTCGAGGAAGCGTTAAGTACTGTAGCTGTACAACTTGCGGAGTTGCCGTTATATATCTCGTTCCACTTGCCGCCCTTGTATATTTCAACCGAGTAGCCGTCAGCCTTGCTGTTTGTTGCCCAGCCGAGTGTAACAGAATTTGCGGTTGCGGATATACGGGCGAATGATGTAACGGGGCCCGGTACGGATGAATCCGCCGTTTTAGCGGCAAGTCTTGTGTAGTTGCCGTAATACGTTGTACCGCCCGAGGTCTTGTATGCTCTTATACGGAATGAGTAGGTCGAGGAAGCGTTAAGTACTGTAGCTGTACAGCCTGCAGAGTTGCCGTTATATATCTCGTTCCACTTACCGCCCTTGTATATTTCAACCGAGTAGCCGTCAGCCTTGCTGTTCTTGTTCCACGCAAGAGTGAGCGAGGAATCGGTTGCGTTTGTGCTTGTGAAGCCTGTGACATTATCAACCGTAGTATCATCTGTTACCGAAGAATTGATAACGGTGAGAATAAATGTGTCTGTAGTGCTGTCGCTGAAATGATATACTATTTCGTGTTTGCCGTTGGAGAGGGTCTGCATGAACGGCGTGTTGAGTGCCACCTGACTTCCGTTCCACGAGTAGTCTGTACTGCTGTCAAGTGTTTTGCCGCCGCAGGTTATCTTTGATATAGCCTGACCGTTCAGCACGAGCTTTGTAAGTACAGTTGCAGGAGCAGAGCCGTCAAATGTGCCTGTCTTGTTGATAAGGTGTGCGCCCTCGGCTTCCTGCTTTTCGCCGTAGAAGTATACATCATCGATTATGTAAGCGCCTGTGTCGGTGTTACCGCCATTGCCTGCATAGAATGCGACCTGTACGATACCCGTTGTGTCAAGTGTAGCGGAGTCTGACTGCCAGCTTGGAGCGACAAATTCCTCGAAAGGTATCTCAAATGTTTTTTCGCCGGAGAAGTTGACAGTTATTTCTTTTTCAAAATAGTTGTTGTTCTTATCCCTGAGCTGAATAGTAAAGCTGTTACCGCTGTTGTCGCCGGTAAGGTTTATGCTGACACCCTTGTACTGTGCAACGTTACGCTGTGACAGCGTGCGGTTTACACCGCAGTATCCGTTGGGCGAGCCTACATTGTACTCAAATTTCATCGCTTTGCCGTTTGCGTTGTCAACAAGCGAAACCGTTACGTTGTTTCCGCTTGTATTCGGCGTGTATGCACTGCTTAGCTGAGAATCGTCTGTGTAGTTTTCAAAAGTATCTATATCCTCAAGTGCCGATGTATCTGTTACGGTAAGCAGGAATTCACAATCCGCACCCTCATAGAAGTCGAACACGAGCGTTACGTTGCCCTCGCTGAGAGATTTTATAAAGCTGTCTGAGAATGTGACTAAGCCGCCGTTATCTGTATAATCCGTACCTGCCGTGAGATATTTGCCGTTTACCGTTATACCTCTGAATTCGCTTGTCTTCTTGTCATAGCCTACATTCACCTTCTTGTAGTGACGCAGGTTCTTGTCAACAGTAGCGATATATTTATCAAGCGTCGGTGCGGGAATCGTCACATCGGTTACGTTTACTGTGAACTTCGGGCTGCTGCCTGCCGTACAGTTAAGCGTGAACACATGGTTTTTAAGCTCAAGTGTTTTAAGATAGCTTGCCTTTATAGTTACGGAGTTGTTGTTTATCGTGAAGTCCTTACCTTCTGTAAGCGCATTTCCGTCAAGGGTTATACCGCTTATTACACCCTCCTTCATAGTTGCTGTTACCGTAAGGTCGGTATTGTCAGCTCTGTCGAAGCTCAGCTTGTCGCTTGCTATCGTGTTGACGTTATTCTTTGCCGTCATATTTGCGGCGTGCTTCATGATAAGCTGTCTTGTGCTTTCGGTCTCTGTTCCCTCCGGACCGTAAACGGTATACTGGTCATAGTCGGGATAAAGTGCGCCGTCAACGTATGACGCTATCATCCAGTAGTTCGTGCCTGCGTATTCGACCGTATCGTAGACTTTACCCTCAAGCACCTCAAACCACTGTTCATACTCACTGTCACGGATCGTTTTATTTGTAAGACCGAACTCTTCGAGTATAACGGGTTTGCCAAGCTCTGCACAGGTTTCGCCGTGTATCCTGAACCAGAGCAGGTCGTCCTGTCCTGTGCCTGTGTGCTTCATTCCCCACTGATCGAGATAAAGATGAGGAGTACCGAAGTCGAGCGTGTCGATCGTCATCAGCTTTTCAAAGTCAACGCCCTCTGCGCCGTAAAAGACGTAATTCGATGTGGTGTATTCGTCATAATACCCGTAAGGTTTATTGTAAAAGCCCTCGTCGCCGAGCGATACCATATGATTCGGGTCAATGCTCTTTACATATTCGCTCATTTCCTTTGCCCAGTTATAAAGTATATTGTCCTTACACTGAGCGTCTGTATTGCATCTCGGCTCGTTTGCAAGCTCCCACGCAAATACGGAAGGCTCGTCCTTCAGCTTTCTGCCGGTATACGGGTTTGTATGGTTCAGCAGACCGTCGATATAATCCTTATACCAGCCCTTGAGCGTTTCGTTTGTGTAGAAGTCGTCTTTTTTAAGTCCGGTTATGCCAAGTTCCTGCGCCCACTTTATATACTGACCCATACCGCCGAAAGCGTCCCAGTAGTTAGTAAAGGTGATGAGCAGCTTTATATCGTGCTTTTCAGCCTGATATAATGCGTAGTCGAGTTTCTTTACGCCGTCTTCACCGAAGTTTGTCACCGGCTTGCCCAGAGCCTTGTCGAAATACTGAAAATATATTCCGTCCTTTTCGCCCGAGCCGTCATTGTTGTTTGTAAATACCTGATAACCGTTTGTGTCTGTCGTGCCTGTCTTGACTCCTACATCAAGGTTGCCCCAGACTCTGATAACTTTCAGCCCCATCGCTTCTGCGTCTTTGAATACGTTGTCGACCGCCTCCTGCGGTTTGAACGTAAGGTAGTAGCAGTTTGTGCCTGCATAGTAGAACGGGCTTCCGTCAAGCATGAACCTTGTTCCCTGCGCATACGCAAATCCTCTCGGAACACCCTCAGCCGCCGCACCCGTGCTTATGAAAAACACGGATACAGGTAAAGCTGTAAGCGTCATTGCTGCGGCAAGCGCCGAGCTTGCCAGTTTTTTCTTAAAACCTGTCATGATTTCACTCCTTCTGCTATTATTCTGATATAGCCTCCCGGTTTCTTGGCTTAACTTTATAATATCATGCAACTTTATTTGAAGTCAACGGTTTTAACTAAATTTACTTAACAAAGTTGATTTTTTCGGTGGATTTCACAACAGTTCAAAGCGCTTTATGTGTATTTAATACAATTTAAAGTAGTATTTACACAAAATTTCGCCAAACGATACTTAAATAAAGGCTTTAACGGTCAAGCGGCCTGTTTTTTAAGTTACTTAATGTAACGTTTCATGAAACTAACGAAATTTACATTTATAAGTTAAGTTAAAAAGAGGGAAACGGCTGTGTAACAGACAAAAAAAGAGCGGCGGTTCATAAAACCGTCGCTCGCAGACTGTAGAAAAAGTCTGTTTTTCCAAAAAAGTGCTTGTTCTCAATCCCTAACCCCAAACCCCTTCCCCGTGGTGAAGGGCTGTGTATGCTTTGTTGCCTCTGCATCGTGCAGAGCCTTTAGGCATACACGCCCGGCGTCCGTGCCGGGGCTGAGTGTGGGGCTACCGCCCCTAGACCAAGCAAGGATGCTTGCAGTCAGCCACACAAAGCCACTGCACGATGCAGTGGCACAAATGGCTGACGACCTGTACGGGGGCTATGCCCCAAAGCAAGGATGCTTTGGTTGCTTGCCAAAAGTTTTGCACGATGCAAAACCAGCAGAGCAAGCAACACTCGACACCCCATTTTCGATAAACAAGAGGTTTTTCGACAAACTGAGAGCGGCGGTTCATAAAACCGTCGCTCGTAAAGCCGTGATATTATTTTGTTGTCTGCACTGTTCTTACATTATCACTGTATATTGTCGAACCGTTTACGGCAAGATATGCTCTTACACGGCAGGTATATGACGTACCTGCGTTAAGATTCGTTATCTGGCAGGAGGTGACTGTGTTTGAGGTGGTTTTTGTTACAAGATTCCATTTCCCACCCTTATAGATCTCTACGATATATCCTGTTGCACAGCTTTTTCTTGCCCACGAAAAACGGATTGATGAGGCTGTGCTGTTTGTCTGCTCCCCAAGCTTTGCAACGGGGTTAAGACCTGTTGTAGCGGTGCTTTTCAGATATTCGCTGAATACGGTTCTGCCGTTTTTCACCTTGTAGCTCTTTATGCGTACAGAATAGGTCGAGCCTTCCGCAAGACCTGTTATCTTACAGGAACGCTTTGTGTTCGAGGTTGCGCACAGCACCTGCTCCCATTTTCCGCCCCTGTAGATTTCTACTGTATATCCGTCGGCTGCAGTGTTCCTGCTCCAGCTGAGAGTTACCTGTGAAGCGGAATCCGCTTTATATGTAAGGCTTGTAACGTTGGGTATACGGGTGTCGGCTGAGAACGTAAGATAATCGCTGAAATATGTGGTTGCGGTTGTCTTTTTGAAGGACTTTATGCGCACTGAATATGTTGCATTTGCCGAAAGCCCTGTTGCTGTGCAGGTAAGGGTTGTGTTGCTTTTTGCGTTTAAAATCTGCGTCCACTTACCGCCCTTGTAAATCTCAACGATATAGCCTGTAGCGGCGGTATTCTTATTCCACGAGAATGTTATTGATGATGCTGTATTGCCGGAAGCCTTGAAGCCTGTAACGTTTGCTATCTTTGTGTTCACGTCAGCTTCAAGGTATTCGCTGAATGAGTACGCACCGTTTGCAAGGCGGTAGCACTTGATACGGGCTTTATATGTTGAGCCTGCCGCAAGACCCGTTACCTTGCAGGAAAGAGCAGTGTTGTTCTTTGTGGTAAGGACTGTATTCCACTTTCCGCCCTTATAGATTTCAACGACATATCCCGTAGCCGAAGCAACCTTGTTCCACGAAAGTGTAACAGAAGAAACGGTTGATGACTTTGCCGTAAGACCTGAAACACACGCAATTCTTGTAGTTGCCGCAATATTCGTATAATCGCTGCAGACAACAACACTGCCTGTTTTCTTGTATGACTTTATGCGGAATGAATAGCGTGTTTCGGGAGCGAGTGAGGACGCTGTGCATTGTAAGGTCGTGTTGCCTGTTGTCTTTAGAATCTGAGTCCATTTTCCGCCCTTGTACTGCTCAATGATATAACCTGTCGCATCGGCATTCTTATCCCATTTGAGCGTTATTGTCCTGCTTGTTGCAGCGGGGGCTGTGAATGTGGTTACATTGGGAAGAACAGTGGTTGCAACGGCTCTGATATAGCCGCCGTACTGAACGGTAGGACCTGACACTTTACGCAGTCTTACACGGAATGTATAGGACGTGCCGGGAGTAAGATTTGTGACGGTGAGAGCGCAATTGGCACTGCTGTCGGTCTTGGAAATCCGTACCCATTTGCCGCCCTTGTACTGCTCGACCTCATAGCCGCTGCCATCGGTTGACATTGACCACTCGAGCGTTATGAATTTTGGGTTTTGACGGGTTACTTTGAGGTTCTTGACATAGCCGAGTACGAGAATGTCGGTGTAGTCGGACTTGTAGGAAGAGCCGCAAACCGAGCATTTATGCAGGGTGTAGCCCTTTGCGTCATAGGTCGCATCGACCACGGTATCAACGTATTTATGACCTAACGGATCAAGCTCTCTTGTAAGTACCTTGCCGCAGACCGTGCAGCTGCACCGTTGCTCACCGGGTTTAGTACAGTCGGGATTTTTGGTTGTTTTCCAGGCGGTATAAGTATGGTTTCCTGTGGGGGAAACATATATTACATCTGTCTTTTTATCGCACTTCGTACAGTGGCGTGACTGCGAGCCTTGCTCGGCGCAGGTGGGCGCTTTGTCGAGCGTCCATGTCGATGAAAAGCTGTGTCCTGTGGCATAAGTGGTATCTTCGGTTCTGTAGGAATTGCAGAAGGCACAACGGTAAGTTATACTGCCGTCATTTGCACAGGCTTCCGACTTTATTGCATCGACCTTATAATCGTGATAAAGATTCGACTTCGGAATGGTATAAGTTTTCGACGAACCTGTTGAAAAAGTGACTTTCAGTTCACCGTCACTCTCACAGGTGGGCTTTTTGGTAAATGATCTGCCGGTCAATGTGCCTGATGTATCAACAAGCAGGTTTTGAATTTCGTCACTGCCTGTAAGCTTTTGTGAAATCTCTCCATCCGGACAGATTACAAGTATGATTTCAGCCCAGTTGAAAGCATCATAGCTGAAAGAGGTCACAGAGGCGGGAATGTTGAGCGAGATCAGATTCGTTGTCTGGAAGGCTCTGGATTCGACAGTGGTAAGTCCGTTACCCTCGATTATTACATTGCGTAAATTTTTGCATGAAGCGAAAGCGGCATAGCTTATCTTCTTGACGGTTGCAGGGATTGTAATATCAACTATATGGTTGTTTCCGCAGAATGCGTCGCCGCCGATAACTTCAACGAAGCTTGGGATTTTTGTCATTGACGAACCTGTGGCGGAAACAAGCGTTTTGCCGTCCTTAGAGTAAAGGTCGCCGTTTATAGCCTGAAAATACTTGTTGTTGCTGTCAACGGTGAATTTAAGGCAGTTGTTGCCTGAAAATACATCATCGGCAATTTTATTAACCGAGCTTGAAATAGAAATGCTCTGTATGCGCTTTGTGTAAACGAAAGCGCCACGCCGGATCTCGGTAACGGTATTGGGTATGGTTACCTTTGAAACACCGATACAGCCTCTGGTAAACTCTGCTGCTATTACCTCTATCTTGTGACCGTCGATATATCCGGGGATATTCATAACAGTCTGTGTAGCCTTGTCATAGCCTTTTACCTCATCGTCAAACTGTATCCACGAATAAACAGCGTATTTGTTTTTTGAGATCTCTTTATAAAGGAATCGTGAATTCAACTTCTGTGAAATGAAAGTTTTCTGACCGAGTACGTCGCCGCCGATATAAAGCAGATAAACCGATCCGTCACCGAGCCTTACCGCAGTGGTCGCCATAGATGTGGCTGTTTTCATAGGTATCTCTTCATTTTCACTGTACGCATATCTTATTTTTGCGGTCAGACCTACCTGTTCCAGCATATAAACGGCAAGTTTTGCACTGGCATAATCGCTGCCCGAACCGTTCAGCACCATAAGATACGGATCGGAATTGCTCTTGTCGTAAGTGAACGACGCCACATACGCCGCAACCTTATCCATCTTGGAAACGTCCGCAATGCCGTTGGGTATGTTCTTGGCGATATAGTCGGCGATTATCTGCTGTGCCTGCTCACGCTGTGCTTTTGTTGCAGAATCAAAAACGACCTCAATATCTTCCGTTACCACGTCGGATACATCGGATACATAGCTGTCCGCCGATACAGCAACAGCCGAGAGCGATACAATAACCGCAACAGACGCTATCACCGCCGGTATTTTCTTGAAAATATTCATTTCTTCTTATCTCCTGATTTTCCTTATTTTATAACGTCAAACGTTATTTATGACTTTTCTTTTTCCCCTGCTGACCCCGCACTGCTGGAACCCTTCCCACTCTGAGCCGTTTCGTAAAAATCGGCTATCAGCTTCATCAGCTTGCCGTCAAGCTCGTAGTATATCTGCTTATCGACCTTTTCGCTGAACAGTTCTCTTCTATTCTTGTTAGTCCTTTGTTTTTTCGGATAGGTCGTTTCAAAAAGCGTGTCAAGCTGTGCCTTGTACTTTATTGCTCTGTCGCTGTCAAGAGAGTTGTGGCCCTTGTTCTTTTCGGTTATAAGAGTGATATTATCGTTTTTTTCAACATTGGCAAGTACGCTGTTTTTAAGGCTTATCGTCTTATCGTCCGTGCTGTGCAGTATAAGGAACTTAGTGCCGTTTGCGGTTGCTTTCGCTATTCCTGCGTGGGCTGTGTAGCCTGCCGCCTTGCCGTATTTCATACGCTCGTACAGCTTTATATAGGCTCTAAGGATATATATCCATCTGCCCATCATAGCAGAGCCTTCTTCAAGCACCATTTCGCTTGTTTGGTCAAATCCGCTCTGTACGAATACCGCCTTTATATCATAAAGATGATAGCAATGCACAGCAGATACCGCATATCCTCCCCAGCTGTGACCGAACAGATACAGCGGAAGCGTGTTTGTCTTTGTGACGTAACTTAACGCCGCATCAAGATCCTTCGCCGACTGAGGAAGCCCACGCAGTGACTTTCCTCCGCTTAAATGACTGCCGCTGTTGTCAAAGGCGAATATCTTGTATCCCCGTCTTGCAAAATACGCTATTTCGGGCAGATAGCTGAGCTGACCGTCAAATATGCCGTGCGAGAAAACTATAAGCCCCCTGAAGCTGTCATAGTTTTCATCGTGGTAGTAAAACCCCGTGTATTTATAGCCTCGCTTTGATGGGAATGTTACCGGCTCATTTACAAGCCCCTTATAATCGTTAAGGTCGGGCAGATGTGCGGAATCGTATATCTCGAACCGCTTTCCGAAAACGCTCTCATAAAGTATTGCGGACAGCAGAAGGGATATTATCATTATCAGCAGTACAGCACCGAGAATGATTCCGGCGACCGACAGCACCGAAAGAAAAACCTCCACCTGTTTTCCTCCTTATGCCTTTTTTATACGCTTGCTGTTCTTTTCCCAGTGTTCTATAATTCTTGTCTGACCACGTTCCACCGCAAGAGAATCCGCAGGAACGTTCTTCGTGATAGTCGAGCCTGCCGCAGTAGTCGCATTATCCCCGATAGTAACAGGCGCTATCAAATTTGTGTTACAGCCGATAAATGCGTTGTCGCCTATTGTGGTGCGGTACTTCTTTATACCGTCATAGTTTGCCGTTACACAGCCGCAGCCGAAGTTTACGCCCTTGCCCACATCGCTGTCGCCGACATATGTAAGATGTGCTATGCAGGTGTTTATGCCGATTTCGGAGTTCTTGACCTCTACAAAGTCGCCTATCTTTACGCCGCTGTGCAGATGAGTATTCGGACGCAGATGTACAAACGGACCTGCCTTAGCCTTGCTGTCTACCTTGCTTTCGTGCGCCTGTACGTTGTTAAGGATAACGTTATCCTCTATAACGCAGTCGGCTATATAGCTGTTAGGACCTATCTCACAGCCGTTGCCGATAACCGTTTTTCCCTTGATTATCGTATTCGGAAGTATAACCGTATCGTGACCGATCTTTACATCCTTACCGATTATGATTCCGTCCGACAGAGGAATATCCACACCCTCGTCCATAAGCTCAGCGAGCTTTCTCTTTCTTGCGACTTCATTCAGTGCGGCAAGCTGACTGCGGCTGTTTGCGCCGAGTACAACGTCCGTGCTGTCTGCTGTGTATACGCCCTTCTTTTCCGCAACGGCAACAGTATCGGTAAGATAATATTCGCCTGCGGCATTGTTGTTGCCGAGCTTATCTAAAAGTCCGGACAGCTTTTCCGCCCTGAACCAGTAGATGCCCGAGTTTATTTCTTTTACCTTTGCCTGTTCGCTGTCGCAGTCCTTCTGCTCAACGATAGCCTTGAAAGTATCGTTTTCCTTTATTATTCTGCCGTAGCCTGTGGGATTATCGACAATTGCGGATACTACCGTAACATCGTTGCCGCTGTTTTTGTGATACTCATAAGAGCCTGTTATGGTGTCTGCGTCAATGAACGGAGCGTCACCGCACGCTACCAGTATATCCGCATTTTCAGCCTGCGCCTTTTCGATAAAAGGTTTTGCCTGCATTACTGCGTGACCCGTGCCGAGCCTTTCCTTCTGCTCAAATGCGGGGTATTCGCCGAGCGTATCAAGATAAGCCGTTACCTGCTCCTTGTGAGCGCCGACTATAACTGCGGTATTGTCAACTCCGGCATGCTTTACAGCGTCAAGCACCCAGCGGAGCATAGGCTGAAACAGCACTTCGGCAAGAACCTTCGGCTTGTCGGATTTCATCCTTTTGCCATCACCTGCGGCAAGTATTACTGCGTATTTTTTGTTATCCAAAGTAAGTCATTCCTTTACAGATTTTTAGTAATTTATCGTGTGGCATAAAACCGCCATAATAATATTATTGTCGCACATTTATCCGTATTTTTCAAGTGCTTTTTAAAAATAATTGCTTTTTTCATTTCACTGTGGTAAAATAAACGATATAGACGGCTTTGAAATGCCGTTTCTGACTGTCGAAAAACCTATATGATTTTTGAAAATGGGGTTTGGGGCGTAGCCCCAAGCGGGGTGAGGGCGGCAGCCCCACACTCAGCCCCTTTCCGGGGGAAAGGGGTTTGGGGATAGGGATAATAAATTAGAAGTTTATTTCAAAAACAGACTTTTTCTACAAGCTGAGACAGCATTAAAATGCCGTTTTCACGGCACTGCAATAATTCTATTCTGAAAGGACAGCAAAAATGGCTGAAACTTATATATCCATCGAAAAAATACGCTCACTCGCCGAGGTCGGCACAATAGACGAGTTTAAAGACAGTACGGATATGAATGAGATATTCGCCGCCTGCGCTATCGCAAGCAGGGAATACCTCGGTCTTATCCCTTATGACGAACAGCTTACCGCCGCCGCAGAGCTTACAAAGGGCAGGATTACCGAGATGAAAACGGGCGAGGGCAAGACGCTTTGCGCCGCATTTGCCGCAAGCTATATGGCGAAAAACGGTCACAATGTCAGAATACTCACCTTCAACGATTATCTCGCAAAGCGTGACAGCGAGTGGATGAAGCCGATATATGACGCACTCGGCATAAGTTCGGCTTGTATTTTACATTCGACAGATATTGCGGATAAAAAAGAGCTGTATAAAAATCAGATAGTATATATAACCGCAAGGGAGGCAGGCTTTGACTTCCTGCGTGACTTCGTTGCAAATACGCCTGAGGACTGCGTGCAGACGGATTTCGACTTCTGCATTGCCGATGAAGCTGACAGCATGATGATAGACGAGGCAAGAGTACCGCTTGTAATAGCAGGCGAAACCGCCGTAAAGCCCGATGAAAAGCTGCCCGAGGTATACGAGTTTGTCAAGGATTTTGACAGCAGTATGTATGAGATAAACGAGGAGCTCGGCACTATCTACCTTACCGAAAAGGGCGAGGATAAGTGCGAGGAGCTTATAACGGACGGCTCAGGACTTTATGACGAGGAGAACAACGAGCTTCTGATACGCATTACGGATTGCCTTAAAGCGTGCTTCCTGCTTAAAAAGGACGTCGATTATATCGTCAAGGACGGCAATATAAGAATAATAGACGAGTTCACAGGCAGAGCGGCAGAGAACCGCCGTTATCCCGGCTCGTTACAGCCTGCCGTTGAACTTAAGGAGGGCATCACCTGTACAAGCAGAGGCGTTATAATGGGCGTTGTGCCTATGCAGTTCTATCTGCGCCGTTATCCGCTTCTCAGCGGTATGACCGGTACTGCGAAAAGCTCGGAGGACGAGTTCTGGCAGTTATACGACCTTAAGGTAACCGTTATACCTACCCATACGCCCTGCAGACGTGTCGATCATCCGTATGAAGTATATCTCACAAAAGCGGCAAAGGACAACGCAATTATTGACTGCATAAAGACCGCCCACGCAAAGGATCAGCCTGTGCTTGTCGGAACGTCAAGCATTGAGCTCAGCGAGGAGCTGAGCGACCGTCTTGCGGCGGAGGGCATCACCGCAAATGTGCTCAACGCAAAGAACGATGAGCTTGAAGCCGAGATAATAAAGGAAGCCGGCAGACCCGGCGCTGTCACCATATCAGCCAATATGTCGGGCAGAGGTGTTGACATAAAGCTGGGCGGCGCTGACGAATCGCAGAAGGACGAGGCTGTAGCGGCAGGCGGTCTGCTGATACTCGGCACATTTATGAGCGAGAGCGAACGAGGCGATATGCAGCTGCGTGGCAGAAGCGGCAGACAGGGCGATGTGGGAGAGAGCCGTTTCATAATCTCACTTGAAGACGATATAATGACAAAATACGAGATAAAGAAGTTAATACCGAAAAGGCATTATCCCACCGCCGAAACGGGCAGACCGATTGACGATAAGATTGTACTGCGTGAGGTAGACCGAATTCAGCGTATAGCACAGGGTGATACGCTCGAGCTGCGTAAACGCCTGCTTAAGTTCACTATGATAGGCGAAAAGCACCGTGACGCTGTGTTCGGCAGAAGAAGAGCATTCCTGACAGGCGAGTCTGAGGTCGATATATGGCAGAACGAATTTGCCGATGATTACAGCACAGCCGCACAGAAGTTCGGCGAGGACAAGGTAAACGCCCTGCAGAAGCGTGTCATATTACAGGTAATAAACGAATACTGGAGCGATTATCTCGATTACACCTCCTATCTGCGTGACGGTATCCACCTCACGAGAATAGGCGGCAAGAATCCTGCCGATGAGTATAACATAACCTGCGAGGAATTTTTCTCAGGTATGGAGGAGCAGGTGATAGATACTATGGGCGAGCGGCTTCAGACGCTTCTCAGCCTTGATAATATAGACGATTTTGTTATAAATACTCCGACAGAGCTGTGGACATATACGCTTAACGAAAGCGGAGAGGAACTGCTCAAAAAGAGCTTTATCGAAACGGCGCTTTCCGAAGAGGAGGAAGAAAGCTATTACGATAACGGCGATGACAGCGACAGCAGGGACAAAGACGAAACGGAAGAACAGACAGACGAAAAGCCGACAAAAAAGGGCTTTTTCGCAAAATTATTCGGTAAGAAGGATTAAGATATAATGGCAGACTGCATAGCGGCAATATCAACACCTATGGCAAGCGGCGGTGTTTCAATGATAAGAATATCAGGAGCGGACGCACTTAAAGTTGCGGCAAAGGTATTTATACCGAAGTACCCCGTGCGTGATATTGAAAAGATGGACGGCTATACCGCCGCATACGGAGATATTACGGCAGACGGAACAAAGCTCGATGACGGAGTGCTTTTAATCTTCCGTGCGCCCCACAGCTATACCGGAGAAAACACAGCCGAGATAACCTGTCACGGCGGCATCCACGTTACCAAAAGGGTACTGCAGGCGGTATTATCCGCAGGCGCAGTAATGGCTCAGGCGGGCGAGTTTACAAAGCAGGCGCTCGTAAACGGCAAGCTGTCGCTGACAGAAGCAGAGGGTGTAATTGACCTTATAAACGCAGGCAACGATCAGCTTCTTTCCTGTGCGAGAGCGCAGACGGACGGTGCATTATACCGCAGGATAGAGGCACTGTGCGAGGAGATAATAGCTATTACATCGGAGATAGCCGTATGGATAGATTATCCCGACGAGAGCGAGGACGAGGACGAAATAGCGAAGGCGGACTGGCTGAAAAGCGTCACCGCCGTAAAAGAAAATATCGACAGCCTTATAGCAACGTACGACTGCGGAGAGATACTCAGAAACGGCATCGCCACAGCCATAGTCGGAAAGCCCAACGCAGGAAAGTCAACGCTTATGAATCGGCTTACTGGCGTACAGAAAAGCATAGTGACCGATATTGAGGGTACTACCCGTGATATAGTCGAGGATACGGTACAGCTCGGTGATATAATGCTGAAGTTAGCCGATTGCGCAGGCATAAGGGAAACAGAAGATACTGTCGAGAACATCGGCGTACAGCGTATGATAGAACGTATAGGCACGGCACAGCTTATCCTTGCGGTATTTGACGGTTCAAGAGAGCTGTCCGATGACGACAAGCGGCTGATAGAGCTTCTCCACGGCAAGACGGTAATCCCCATAATAAATAAATCCGACCTTGAAGCAAGGGCGGACACGGCATTTATAGAAAACGAACTCGGTAAAGCGGTAATAATCAGCGCAAAGACGGGTGGCGGCGCAGACGAGCTTGAACAGGCGATAAAACAGCGTTGCGGAATAAGCAATCTTGACGCAGGCGCAGGCTTCCTTGCAAACGAGCGTCAGCGGCAGTGCGCCTTATCGGCACAGGCGGCGGTTGACAGAGCCTATAACGCACTTCACGGCGGCATGACCGCAGACGTTGCAGGGCTTGAGCTTGAAGCGGCGCTTAGCAGCCTTTATGAGCTTAGCGGAAAGACCGCAAGCGAAGAGGTAATAGACAGAATATTTTCACGCTTCTGCGTGGGAAAATAAGAGTAATAAAGGCGGTACTCATTATACGAGTACCGCCTCAGTCTGTCTATAAACCTTTGTGTTTTCTGAAAATGGGGTCGCAGGGGCATAGCCCCCGACAGGGTCTAGGGGCGGTAGCCCCAGCAAAATAGCCCCTTCCCACGGGGAAGGGGTTTGGGGATAGGGATAATAAATCAGAAGTTTATTTCAAAAACAGACTTTTTTATAATCTGAGGCGGTACTCAATACGAGTACCGCCTTTTCCTATCTTTCTTAGCCATTAACAAGTCCCACCAGCCCCATAATAAACACAAACATCACAAGTACCGGCAGAACATACGTCATATAGCCTTTCATAAACCTCTTTATCTTAAGACCCTTGCCGGTATTGGCTTCATTTACGAAGTTATCCCAGCCCCAGCCCTTTTTCGTTACGCAGAACAGAATGAATACAAACGAGCCGAGCGGAAGAATGAAGTTGCTGACTGCAGTATCCTCAAGGTCAAGTATCGTGCTTCCTGCGCCGAGCGGCTGAAAACCGCTGAGAATGTTGAATCCCAGACAGCAGGGAACAGACAGTAAAAACAGCAGTATGCCGTTTATAATGCAGGCCTTCTTCCTGCTAAGCCCCCATAGGTCCATTGTGTTCGCTATAATACATTCAAACACGGCAAGCACCGTAGACAGCGCCGCAAATGACATGAATACGAAGAAAAGACTTCCCCAGAGCCTGCCCAGAGGAATGTTGTTGAAAATGTTCGGCAGAGTTATGAATAACAGCTTCGGACCGCTTGTAACGTCCACTCCGTATGCCGAGCAGGCAGGAAAAATAATAAGTCCGGACGCTACCGCAACAAACGTGTCAAGCAGCGCTACATTTACCGATTCTCCGAGAAGCGACCTGTCCTTGCCGATATAACTGCCGAATATAGCCATACTTCCCATACCGATGCTCAGCGTGAAGAACGCCTGATTCATTGCGCTTACAAGGATATTTGTTATACCGACCTTTTCTATTACGCTGAGATCGGGCATAAGATAGAACGAAAGTCCTTCCGCTCCGCCGGGCAGTGTAAAGCTGTTTACGGCAAGCACCACCATAATTGCGAGCAGGGCGAGCATCATTATCTTAGTGACCTTTTCAAGACCGTTCTGCACGCCTATAAGGCAGACAGCAACGCCTATCGCAACGACTATGCCCATATATACTATAAGCGAAACAGGGTCGCCCAGAACGTCAACGTTGAAATGGTTCTCCACAGCCGCCGTATCCATTCCGACTATCTCTCCTGATGCGGTCGAAACAAAGAACTTCAGCATCCAGCCTGCCACCGTTGTATAGAACATCATCAGCAGATAACAGCCTATAAGCGAAACCTTTCCGTGCAGGTGCCACTTACTGCCTTTCGGCTCAAGCTGTTCGTACATTTTCGCAGGGCTTTTCTGAGCCGCTCTGCCTATGGAAAACTCCATAGTAAGCACGGGTATGCCGAGTATTACAAGGAAGAACAGATATATAAGGACGAAAAGACCGCCGCCGTTTTGACCTACCACATAAGGAAACTTCCATACGTTTCCTATACCTATTGCACAGCCTGCGCTGAGCAGTATAAAGCCAAGACGGCTGCCGAGTTTATCTCTTCCCATAGTTCCTCCGGATTGTTGAAATTTTTAAGGTAATACCGCATAATTATTGTCGTGCGATTGCGCAGTCAGATTTTTCGTCAGATTGTATAAATTGAGTGTGGGCAGGCTAACGCCTGTCAAGCAAAATTTGTGCAAGATGACGGAAAATACGCAAGCAAGCGTGCGGCAAAGGCGATAGCCGTTAATTGTGCGGTGTTGCCTTAGTTATACAATTTTATTTTACACTAATTAATGCTTATAGTCAAGAAAAAATGCGTGGCGGGCGGAGAATATCGGCAATTGCTCAGAATTTGTATTGTGAAATTATGGTGAAAGTTTTCTGTGTCCTATTGACATAGAGTTAACTCCAAGTTGTACAATTAAACTGCAAAACGATAAATTATCCAAAACGGGAGGAATTAAAGATGAAAATATCATCCAAAGAAGAATTTGAAAAACTCAACGTATTCGGCACAGGCACAGCTAACACGGCTTACGCAAAATATTTTATCGGGGATTCGTTTTTGAATCCTCTGACAAAGGCGGAGGACGGATTATTCCTCGCAAATATAACATTTGAGCCGGGATGCCGCAATAACTGGCATATCCACCACGCTAAAAAAGGCGGCGGTCAGCTCCTTATCTGTACCGCAGGCGAGGGCTGGTATCAGGAATACGGCAAGGCCGCAGTAAGCCTTGTACCCGGTACGGTCATCGTTATCCCTGAGGGCGTAAAGCACTGGCACGGTGCAAAGAAGGACAGCTGGTTTTCTCATATAGCGATTGAAATGCCCGGCGAGGAATGTTCAAACGAATGGTGCGAACAGGTTTCGGACAAAGAATACAATGCACTGTAATTTAAATAAAGGAGGATCTAATTTATGAAAAAGCAGACAGCAGGAAGAAACGCACTCGGCGAATTTGCGCCGAAATTTGCAGAGCTAAACGATGATGTATTATTCGGTGAAGTTTGGTCAAGAGAGGACAAACTCTCAGCCCGTGACAGAAGTCTTGTAACAGTAGCCGCTCTTATCGGAAGCGGCGTACTTGACAGCTCGCTTGAATACCACATTATGCACGCAAAAGAAAACGGAATTACTGCGGAAGAAATGGCGGAGGCCATAACTCACATTGCATTCTATGCAGGCTGGCCTAAGGCGTGGGCAGCTTTCAACTATGCAAAGAAAATCTATACGGAGGTAAAGTAAAATGAAAGCGATCGTAATATATTATTCCTATTCGGGAAACACAAAAAATATAGCCTTACATATTGCCGAAGCACTAAATGCGGATACGGCTGTAATTGATACAGTCAATGCTTATGAAGGAGATTACGATGCTGTTGTGGAACAGGGTCACGATGAAATCAGAAAAGGATTCAGGCCTCCTATAAAGCCGATAAACGTTGATCTGTCGCAGTACGACACTATAATACTCGGCACACCTGTATGGTGGTACACATTTGCACCTGCAGTAAAGACATTTATCGAAAGCAACAATCTCACCGGAAAAACAATATATCCTTTTGCCACAAACGGCGGCTGGCTCGGTCATACGCTAAAGGATATTGCTGTAGAATGTAAAGGTGCGTCAGTAAAAGATGGTCTTGACCTTCATTTCAACGGTGCAAAGCTGATTACAGACAAGGCTAAGCTCGAAAACTGGATAAAGACTATAAAATGAGCGGAAAAAAGCTGAAAAAGCCGCTGTGCCTGATCTGTACAAGTGCTTCTGCGGCCGGCAGCGGAATCCGCACAGAAAAGTAAAATCATTAAGCAGCTTTGCCGTGCGATACGGAAAAGCACATACAACAGCAAACCGCCGTGTACGGAATTGTACACGGCGGTAATGATTTTATTTGCTTTTATTATCCATCATTGTGGCTATGTGGGCAGCCATCATTTTTGCGGTTTCGGAGCTTATCCTGTCTTCACTTTTCGTGTCGCCGGTCAGATGAATTATTTCCTTACGATTTCTTTCCTGTTTCGGCTCGGGGAGTGCGTTGAAGAAATCCTCCGATGAGATTTCCTCATACTTGTCATAGTTGTCGATATAGGAACGTGCCGTGCCGATTATCTTTGAATATCCGGCATCGCCCGAATTCTTCACCTCTGTGAAGAACTGCTTTACACGCTCGTCACGCACCTTTGCAAGACTGGAGGCAACGTATGCGTAGGTGGCGGAAAGCTCCGGATTTCGCATAACGTTCAGCGCAAAATCAATAAAATCGTCCTTGCTGTGATAACGCAGGTAGTTGCAGGCGGCAGTAACGCTGTTATAATAATTTTCCGAAATTATCACCTTGCCGTCAAGCTCGGTCTGACCTGCAAGCAGAGCATCAAGCATAGGCTTTGTAAGCTCGTCTATGCCTTGTGCGCAGGCTACCATATCAGCATCGGGATAACGCTCGGAGAATATGTCAAGCTGCTTCGGTATCCTCTTCTGGCTTGACTTCGGCACTATCCCCAGCTTCTGCTTTATCGTATCGTAGGTATCCGGTGTAACGTATTTTCTTGCGGTAAGTCCGATTCTCAGCTGCTCCTTTGTCAGAGATTCAAACGGCACTCTGAATGACGCAGAGGAAAAACCTATGGATTTAATCTCCTCGTTTTCGTCCGTTATCTTCCATATATTTTTAAGCGGCTGTATCTGTACCGTATAAAAAGGTCGGTTTTCTATAGCCGCCGCACAAGCCGCATAATGTCCTTTCAGCAGTAATGAGTAAAGGCCCGAAAAATGAAGGGATATTCCGAACAGATCTCCGTTTCTCGTTCCTTTCACGCTTGCCTTTTTTATCAGCGAGGGGTCATAGGACGAGGGCTTTTCGGTAGGAATCAGAAACGGTGCGCTGTACGCCTTATCGCCGATTAATCTGATATTCCTGCTGCTGTTTCTGAGCTGTTTTGACACGCCGTATCCCGACCAGAAAAACATATTTTCTCCTGCCGTGGGATATGTTTCAACATAGCTTACCGCATAAAGTCCGTCAGAAAGCAATCTCATAAGCGGCTCAAGGGCATATTCGGGAGAGCCTCCCGCCGCCAGCTTTTCATACGCTCTGTCTATGCTGTCGGCAATTATCGAGCCGCCCGATGCACTGCCGTATTCGCTTATTACCTTGTCTGCGTCATCATCGTTCATTCCTCCGCTTATCACCATTACCGGCTCATCGTGAGAATAAAGACAGTATTTATCATATTCGGAATTTATCCTGCAGATGCCTATCTTTGAAAGTCCGTTTTTGACCGAGAACACAAGCACTTCGCTTTCGTTTATATTTATCCGTTCACAAACGACCTCGGGTATTCTTTCACTCATTATCCCCTGCTCCTTTCCGCTTATTTATCCTGCGTTCCGAGCGCAAGGTACTGTTCTATCCTGTCAAGAGCCGCTCCGTCGAAAAGCGATTTCGGTATCCATACAAGCGGTGCGTTCCCTCTTGTGACTATGAACATTGACGAGGTTTCTATATAATTATCATTCATTCCGAAGCGAATTATCTCGTGCGGGCTGTATACGCTCTCCTCTGCGGCGGATACTCCTGCGGGGCATACGGCAAACGTTATCGTTTCATCGTTATCCGCACAACTTCTGATAAGACCCGAGTATTTTATCTTTGCGATAAGCACCATTACAAGATAGGTCAGCACTACCGCACCTACGGCGCAGAAGAATGTACCTATGGACAGATACCACCATGTATCCTGTGCAAAACCGATATACATCTGAAAAATAATTGCGGCGGCAACGCACGCAAGTATCCCTATGCACCAGAGCAGTCTGCCCATTTTACCCAGAACGAGCGACAGCACGGAAGAACGTATCTCTTTGGGATTGTATTCGCCTTTTGCAAAAACAGCGGAGTCGGGTATATCGTAATTTGAATAGAAGCGCTTGTCGGGAAGCACCTCTACGCTAACGTCACAGGCTGTTTCCTTATCGGATACCTGCGACAATATCAGCGTCTTTGCCGCTGTAAACTGCGCCCTGTCCGTAAATGCCCTGTCGGGTATGTGATATGTCTGCTTTCCTGTAGTGACAGTGATACTGCTTTTGTCGATTTTAACCGCAGAAATATCAGCCCACTCGTATACGTCGGGGTGGGCGTCACCGGGATATATGACCGAAAAATTATCGGATATTATGTAAGTCGTTCCGTTACTGTCGGTCATGACCTGACCGCACAGATGTTCAAACGCCATTAAAAGCCTCTTTTCCGCCTGAACCGCATTTTACCGCCGCAGGCAAAATTACTCTGTATATTTATCGGCAGATATACAGTTGAATTTAAGTTTATCGGCAAAAAAATACGGCTGTAAGCGTATGCAAAATATACATCACGTCACCGACAGCGGTATTTATGTGAAAAATATACTGAAAACCACCCTCAAGGCGACTATTTATATGCAAAGAAATCTTGACTTTTATTTGTAAAGCGGTTATAATTATTTGTAAGCACAAAAATTACCGTGCGGTTTTGCTGTATAAAAATACAGTATATTCATCAACACTTAAAAAGGGGTAGGTCGATAGATGGCGTCAGAAAGAATGACGGTTGCAAGAGCTATGGTAAAGGCTCTCGAAGCGGAGGGTATAACTACTGTATTCGGTTATCCGGGTGCGGCTATATGTCCGTTTTATGACGAGCTTATAAGCTCGGATATACGCCATGTGCTTGTGCGCCACGAGGTAAACGGCGGACACGCCGCAAGCGGTTATGCCCGTATGACCGGAAAGCCTGCCGTTGCTATAGCAACATCGGGACCGGGTGCGACAAATCTTATCACGGCAATCGCAACCGCCCATATGGACAGCATACCTATGGTGCTTATCACAGGACAGGTAAGTTGTGAACAGATAGGACGTGACGTTTTCCAGGAAGCAGATATAACAGGTGCGGCTGAGCCTTTCGTAAAGCACAGCTATCTTGTCAAAGACCCTGCGGAAATGCCGGTCATCTTCAAAAACGCATTTTACATCGCAGGCTCCGGCAGACCGGGACCTGTGCTTATAGATATGCCTTTTGACGTTCAGAAGGCAGTAATAGATTTTGAATATCCGAAAACAGTAGATATACGCTCATATAAGCCCAGCATTCAGGGAAACAAGCTGCAGATAAAGCGTGCCGTTGCCGCCATAGAAAAGAGCAAAAAGCCTCTTATCTGTGCGGGCGGAGGTATCTTTACCGCAGGTGCGGTAAATCTGCTGAGAGAGTTTATGCAGGTGACGGATATACCCGTTGTCAACACAATGATGGGTATGAGCAGTGTTCCTGCGGACGATCCCTTGTTCTACGGAATGATAGGTATGCACGGCGTAAAGAGTGCAAACTACGCTATCAACAACTGCGATCTGCTGATACTTCTCGGTGCGAGAGTAGGCGACAGAGCGGTCACCGCAATAAGCAGACTTGAGGGTGCAACGGTAATACATATAGATGTTGACCCTGCGGAAATAGGCAAGAACCTTGCCGCAACGATACCCGTTGTAGGCGATGTAAAGAATATACTCGAACAGCTGCTTGAATGTGTGAAGAATTACGATCACTACGACTGGAAGCAGGAACTTAGTGAAATAAAGAAAACACAGGACAAGCCAATCGGCAACGAGCCTGACGGATGCGTTAATCCCAAGGCTTTCATAAGGCTTCTCGGACAGAAGCTCCCCGACAATTCCGTTGTAAGCGCCGATGTAGGACAGAATCAGATATGGACCGTCAACAATATCGGTCTTAAAAACGGACGATTCATAACATCGGGCGGTATGGGAACAATGGGCTATTCCGTTCCCGCCGCTCTCGGTGCAAAGGTGGCACGTCCGGACAGCGAGGTTGTCGCAATATGCGGCGACGGCAGCTTCCAGATGCAGTTTATGGAGCTTGCGACGATGATACAGCATAACATTGCGGTAAAAGTAATTGTTATGACCAACAATCGTCTTGGTATGGTAAGAGAGCTTCAGACAAACGGTTACGACAACAGGCTGACAGCGGTTTTCCTTGACGGCAGTCCCGATTTTATAAAGCTGGCTGACAGCTACGGCATACCTGCAAAAAGAATTACCGATATAGCCGATGCGGACAAGGCGATAGACGAGATGCTCTCGTCGAAAGGCTGTTATCTGCTTGAAGTCAGAGTAGCCGAAAATGAAAAGACTATACTGTAAAGGGTGAGCCTATGAAGCATACTATATCAATACTTGTAGAAAACCACGCAGGCGTTCTCGCAAGAGTTGCGGGACTTTTCGCAAGACGGGGTTTCAATATAGACAGCCTTGCGGTAGGCGTTACAGAGGACGAGAAAATCTCCCGTATCACAATTATCGCAGACGGAACGGCATATACCTTGGAGCAGATTGAAAAACAGCTCAACAAGCTGATAGACGTTATAAAAGTACGTCATCTGCCTGCGGAGGAGCTTTTATCAAGAGAGCTTGTACTTATAAAGGTAGCCTGCCAGCCGTCACAGAGGGCTGAGCTTATCTCGCTCGCCGAGATAGCAAAGGCAAAAATTTCCGACATAACGGTAAATACGATGACGCTTGAATTATCCGACAGCGTTCCCCGTATAAAAACGTTCGAGGAGCTTTTACGTCCGTACGGAATAAAGGAAACCGTCCGTACAGGCTCAATAGCAATGCAAAAAGGCGGGGCTTCTATGAAGCTGTAAAAGCCACGCTTTAATACACGGAGGCAAAACTCCGAAAACAAATTTAAAGGAGATCTTTAAAATGGCAAAACTTTATCATCAGGAAGACTGCAACCTTTCTCTGCTTGACGGCAAGACAGTTGCAATAATCGGTTACGGCAGCCAGGGACACGCTCACGCTCTTAACTTAAAGGACAGCGGCGTTAAGGTAATCATCGGTCTTTACAACGGCTCAAAGTCATGGGCTAAGGCTGAGGCTGCAGGTTTTGAAGTATACACAGCGGCAGAGGCAGCAGCTAAGGCTGACATCATCATGATCCTTATCAACGATGAAAGACAGGCTGACCTTTACAAGCAGAGCATTGAGCCTAACCTTACAGCAGGCAAGACACTTGCATTTGCTCACGGCTTCAACATCCACTTCGGTCAGATCGTACCTCCCAAAGACGTTGACGTTATCATGGTTGCTCCTAAGGGACCGGGTCACACAGTACGTTCAGAGTACACAATCGGCAGAGGCGTTCCCTGCTTAGTTGCAGTTCACCAGGACGCTACAGGCAGAGCGCTTGACACAGGTCTTGCTTATGCCGCAGGTATCGGTGGTTCAAGAGCCGGCGTACTTATGACAACATTCAAGATGGAAACAGAAACAGACCTCTTCGGCGAACAGTGCGTTCTCTGCGGCGGTGTTACAGCCTTAATGAAGGCAGGCTTTGAAACTCTTGTTGAAGCAGGCTACGATCCTCAGAATGCTTACTTCGAGTGCATCCACGAGATGAAGCTCATCGTTGACCTTATCTACAAGGGCGGTTTCCAGATGATGAGATATTCTATCTCCGATACAGCCGAGTTCGGTGACTACGAGGTTGGTAAGAGACTTATCACAGACGAAACAAAGAAGGAAATGAAGAAGGTTCTCGGCGAAATCCAGGATGGTACATTCGCTCGCAACTGGATCATGGAGAACAAGATGGGTCGTTCACACTTCAATGCAGTAAGACGTATCGAAAGCGAACAGCAGCTTGAGCAGGTTGGTAAGGAAATCCGTAAGCTGTATGCATGGAATGATGATGCAGGCAAGTCTATGGATGAAATTGCAGACGCTAAGTTCAGCAAGTAATCCTACTGTTTTTCAAAAAAAGGATATTACAACACGACCGCCGTACAGAGATGTACGGCGGTTTTTATTTACAGCCGGCTACTACTTGCAAATTTCCGACGGATATAGTATAATAATGTATTGACATTTGCAATACAAAACAGCATAATATGGGTAGTAAACAACAGAAATGTTTCGACTTATTTATACAGAACGACAAGAAAGGACAGACTAATATGAAAAATCAACACATAACTATGCCGGCGCTCGCACTGCGTGGACTTGTAATATTTCCGGGTATGATACTGCACTTTGATATAGCGAGGGATCGGTCGATAAATGCGGTCGAAGAAGCGATAGAACACAACGACAGAAGAATATTCCTTGTGACACAGATAGACGAGGACGTTGACGAGGTTGCGGCAGAAAATCTTTACAAAACAGGTGTGGTTGCCGAGATAAGACAGACGCTGAACACGCCCGACGGCGCAAGACGTGTGCTTGTGCAAGGTCTTTATACGGCGAAGCTGTGCGGCATATCTCAGGATGATCCGTTTCTTGTATCGGACATCACTCCTATGCCTGCGCTCAGCGACACACTGAGTGCCGCCGAAAAAACGGCTTTTATCCGCACTATCCACACCGAATTCAAGCAGTACAGCGAAATGTCGCCCAGAATGCCCATTGAGCTTTACAGAGGCATACTCGCTGAAAAGGATCTTTCAAAACTTATCGATCTGATAGTTTTCAACGTATATTTAAGAGTTGAGGATAAGCAGGCGCTTTTATCCTGCCTTTCACTGCGTAAACGTGCGGAGCTGCTTGTGAAGTTCCTTGCAAAAGAGGTTGACATTGTACGTCTTGAACAGGATATCAACGAGGAAGTCAAGGAAGCACTTGACAAGAACCAGCGTGAATTCTATCTGCGTGAACAGATGAGAGCTATTTCCCGTCAGCTCGGCGAATTTGACGATCCGCAGTCTGAAGCGTTTGAATATATGGACAAGATTGAAGAATGCGGTTTTGACGAGGATACCGAAGAAAAGCTGATAAAAGAGTGCGAAAAGCTGATGCACCTTTCTCCCGGCTCACAGGAGGCGGCTGTTGTCAGAACATATCTCGACACAGTGCTTGATATGCCGTGGAATATTTACACACACGGTAAGACGGATATTGCAAAAGCCGAAAAACAGCTTGATCATGACCACTACGGCATGAAAAAGGTAAAGGAACGTATACTTGAAATAGTTGCGCTCAATCAGTGGAAGGACGCAGACAAGAAGGGTCAGATAATCTGCCTTGTCGGCCCTCCCGGAGTAGGTAAGACTTCTGTCGCTAAATCAATTGCAACGGCTCTCGGCAGAAAATATGCAAGAGTTTCGCTCGGCGGTGTGCGTGACGAGGCTGATATAAGAGGTCACAGAAAGACATACATAGGTGCGATGCCCGGCAGAATTGTCAATGCGTTAAAGCAGGCAAAGTCAATGAACCCCGTTATCCTGTTCGATGAGATAGACAAGATGGGTACTGACTATAAGGGCGACCCTGCAAGCGCTATGCTTGAGGTTCTTGACAGCGAGCAGAATGTAGCGTTCAGGGATCACTATCTTGAAATACCGATAGATTTAAGCAATGTGCTTTTCATCACAACCGCAAACACGCTTGATACTATTCCCGCTCCCCTGCTCGACAGAATGGATGTTATCGAGCTTGGCAGCTATACAAGAGAAGAAAAGTTCCATATCGCAAAGGAGCATCTTGTTCCTAAACAGCTTAAAAAGCACGGCATAAAGCCGCAGGTTCGTTTTGCAAATGATGCGATATACTCGATAATCGACTTTTACACCAAAGAGGCAGGCGTAAGAAAGCTGGAAAGAAACATAGCCAAAATCTGCCGTATGACGCTTAAAAAGCTCGCATCGGGCGAGGCCGATAAAATAAATATCAAGGCTAAGGATATTGAAGGCTATCTCGGTGCAAGAAAATATACGGGCGAAACTATTTCAAAGCAGGATGAAATCGGTGCTGTGAACGGTCTTGCATGGACTTCTGTCGGCGGTACTCTTTTACCGCTTGAGGTACTTGTAATGGAGGGTACGGGCAAGATTGAGCTTACAGGCTCACTGGGCGATGTAATGAAGGAATCTGCAAAAATTGCGGTCAGCCTTACACGATCGCTCTCCCGCAAGTATGAGATCGACCCCGATTTCTATAAGAACAAGGACATTCATATTCACGCTCCCGAGGGTGCTGTTCCAAAGGACGGACCTTCTGCGGGTGTTACTATGACAACCGCTCTTGTATCCGCTCTGTCGGGTATCCCTGTACGCAGAGATGTTGCGATGACAGGCGAAATAACGCTTCGCGGCAAGGTGCTTCCTATAGGCGGTCTGCGCGAAAAGACTATGGCGGCATATTCCGCAGGTATCAAGACGGTAGTCATACCCGATGAGAACAAGGCTGATATGAAGGAGCTTGATGACGTTATACTGAGCAATATGAGCTTTGTGCTTGCGGAAAACATTGACACGGTGCTTAACACAGCGCTTGTAAAACCTAATGTTACCGCCGCAAAGAAAAGCAATGAAAAGCTTCCGTCAGCAAAGCCCCGTGCTTCAAGAAAGCCGGGCAAGAATGCCGTAAAGGAAATATAACATGAATTTTAACAAGGCAGAATTTTATACGTCCTACGGGCTTTTCAGCCAGATTCCGAAATCGGAAAAAGCCGAAATTGCCTTTTCGGGCAGGAGCAACGTAGGAAAATCCTCCCTGATAAACAAGATACTGAACAGAAAGTCGCTTGCCCGTGTAAGCTCAATGCCGGGCAAGACGGTGACTATCAACTTCTATTCGGTTGACAATATCTATTTTGCGGATCTGCCCGGCTATGGCTACGCTAAGGTATCAAAATCCGAGAAACAGCGCTGGGCAGGGCTTGTCGAGGGCTACCTTGCCGATGACAGAAACCTGACGCTCGTGTTCCAGCTTGTCGATTTCAGACATCCTCCCACAGCGGACGATGTAATGATGATAAACTTCCTTATCGACAACGGGATACCGTTTGTTGTTGTGCTGACGAAAGCCGATAAGCTGTCAAAGAAGGAACGTGCCGCACGCAGAGAATCACTTATGAATGAGATACCCTGTGCCGAGGACATTCATATGATAGAGTTTTCTGCTATGAACGGCGAGGGCGTGGAAGAAATCCGTGAAATAATCGAGGACATCGAGCAGGAATCGCTTGCGGAAGAAGCCGATACAGGCGACAGCCAATGACGGACATATATTCGCTGACTTATGAACAAGCGGAGAAGCTGCTGACCGAAAACGGCTTCAGGGCTACTCAGTGCGTCAACATTTTCCGTGACATATATAAGCGCAGAGCGTCAGGTTTCGACGAAATGACGCTTACATCAGCCGATATAAAAGCACTTCTATCTGACAAATATTTCTTCAGAAAGTTGAAAATCGACGAAATATTACAATCTGTAGATACTTCTAAGTATCTTTTTGAGTTATCGGACGGATGCAGAGTCGAAACAGTGCTGATGCGGCAGAAGTTCGGCAACAGTATCTGTATCTCAACGCAGAGCGGATGCAATATGGGCTGCAAATTCTGTTGCAGCGGAAGGCTCAGAAAACAGCGTGACCTTACCGCCGGCGAAATGGTAAGCCAGATACTCGCTGTCGAAAAACACCAGAATATAACGATTAGTAATATAACCGTGATGGGCATAGGCGAGCCGTTTGACAACTATGACGCACTTTGCGATTTTCTCGATATAGTAACTGTTCCGGGTGGAATCGAAACAGGAACAAAGCATATTACTGTATCGACCTGTGGACTGTGCGACAAGATGAAATTATTTGCAGAGCGTAAAGAGCCGTGTAATCTTGCGGTAAGTCTGCACGCCCCGGATGACGAGATAAGAAACAGGCTTATGCCGGTAAACCGCAGGTATAGTATCTCACAAGTTATAGAATCGGCTAAATACTATGTCGAACGTACAAACCGCAAGGTTCTGCTTGAATATATACTGCTTGACGGAATAAACGACAGCAGGGAGAACGCACGTCAGTTAGCGCCACTTATCGGAAATGCACGGCTGTTTGTAAATCTTATACCGTACAATCCGTCCCCCGACAGCGAGTTTAAAAGGAGCAGTGAGGAAAACATCACGGCATTTTATGACGAGCTTAAAAAAAACAGGATAAACGTTACCCGAAGAAAAGAATTCGGCACAGAGCTATCCGCCGCCTGCGGACAGCTCAGAAGTGACAGAATATCAGGCGAACACAAGGTACCTTAGAGGAATAACAATGAAATTTTTCTGTGAACTTAAAAAGACAGTAGACGACTCATACGATATTGAAATCGGCAGAAGTCTTTCAGACACGCTGATAAGCGATATTAATAACGGGCTTTGCGGCAGGATAAAGAAGTTTGCCGTTGTTACCGACAGCATTGTTGAGCCGCTTTATGCGAAAGAGATATACGAAAAACTCATTTCGGCGGGCTACAGTGCCGATATGTTTGTGATACCCGAAGGAGAAAAGTCGAAAACCAGAGCAATGAAGGAGTTTGTCGAGGACTCTATGCTTGAAAAGGGCTATCGTCGTGACTGCTGTGTAATTGCGGTCGGAGGCGGTGTTGTAAGCGACCTTGCAGGATTTGTTGCAGGTACATTCGGCAGAGGCGTACCTTTTATCAACTATGCCACTACTCTGCTTGCCGCCGCAGACGCATCAGTCGGAGGAAAGACAGCGGTCGATACTCCTCTGGCTACTAACCTGATAGGTCTGTTCAACCAGCCCGAAAAGGTATATCTTGATATTGAAACGTGGAAAACACTGCCCGAAAGACAACTTTCAAGCGGACTTGCCGAAACAATAAAACACGCCTGCCTTGCAGATGGCGAAATGTTCGATTATCTTGAAAAGAACATCGAAAAGATACTTGTGAACGATAAGGATGCCTGTGAATACATAGCGGAGCATAACTGCGCCGTGAAGTATAAAGTTGTAATGAAGGACGAGCGTGAATCGGGACTGCGTGAGGTGCTTAACCTCGGTCACACTGTCGGCAGAGCGATAGAAACGGTCAGCGACTACAAGCTGCTGCACGGCGAGGCGGTATCAATAGGACTTATCGCACAGGCGAAGCTCGGTGAGAAATACGGTTATATTTCTCACGAAAATGTCAGCCGTGTAATAAAGCTGTGTGAACGTGCAAAGCTCCCCATTGCGATTCCCGATTACATCGACAAAACCGCACTGGTCAGAAAGCTGTATACGGATAAGAAGGTTCGTGACGGCAAGCTCAGAATGGTATTCCAAAAGGAAATCGGAGATGTTATGTGCTTCGGCGACAATGATTACGCTAAGCAGATCACCGAGCCGGAGATTGCGGAAGTTATAGACGAAATGTGAAAAAAAGCCTGCACAGATTGAAATGTGCAGGCTTTGATTTTAACTTTTGGTACTAATTTTTAATATATAATTTTATATTATTTTGATAATTAACGTTGACTTTTTAATTTTTTATGTTACAATTTAGAAGACCGTGCAGAACGACATATCCCAGTGACGATGGAAGATTGGAGCAAACGCCCGGATTTATTCCTGATGGCGGATGACAGAGAAGTTTTGCAGGATGCCGGAAAAATCACAGCGGAGATTGCCAAGTCCAAAGCTGAAACAGAATTTGAGAAGTATCGTGTTATTCAAGACAGATTGTTCATGGCGGACTATGACAGGTATCTGCTTGAATTAGAGGAAAAGGCGAAGAAGTAATAAAAAAGCAAATGTAAAAGCATTTTGACACGTATTTTCTGCGATGTCAAAGCCGTTTGGTAGACTACAAGCGGTGGTTATCCTATAATAAAAGTGCAAGGGAGGTGTCATGGCATGGAGCATGATATTGGAAGTAAAATCAAGGCAGCCAGACTTGAAAAGAAGCTGACACAGGAACAGGTTGCCGAAATATTGGGAGTGAGTCGTCAGACCATCTCAAATTGGGAAAATGAAAAATCCTATCCGGATATCATAAGTGTCATTAAAATGAGCGATTGCTACGAAGTCTCTCTTGACTATTTATTGAAGGGAGAGCAAAAAATGAAGACCTATTATGATTATCTCGAAGAAAGTACAAATGTTGTAAAAAGCAACGCTAACAGAAACAAAATTATTACCATCCTATCTTATATGCTTGTATGGGCGATTGCCATGATTGTGTTCTGGTTCTTTACAAGCGGAAGTGATGCTATGGGTTATAGTTTGATGTTCCTTTGGATTATTCTTCCTGTAACTACATTCGTTGTGTCCATTGTTATCGGCAAAAATGACTTTTGGAAAAAAGGAAAATGGGCATTCACCCTTTTCTTCGGAGTGATGTATATGCTGGCTGAATACGGAACATTTAAAATGGCAAACAACATTGCTTTTGACAAGCTGAATGCACCGGATTGGGGAATGATTGTAGCCGGTGCAATAATTTCTGCAATCGGTATGCTCTTAGGTTCGTTGTGTAACAAGAAGCGTAACAAGCAGAAGAATCAGGATATTTAATGTAGGGCGAATATGAACAAGTTTAGAACAGTTGTATCTATTTTGTGTGGAGTTGCAGGATTGTTCCTTGGAGCCTCGCTTAACAATGCTATTGGTGGATGTATCCTTGGCGTTTTGATTTCTGCGTTACACCAAGATCAAAAAAGGAAATTGCCGAATATCTCGGAATGGCATCTGTATCTTATTGTATAAAACGTTATGTAGACCCTCTGGTCGAAGACGGTATACTCGCCCTGACAGAACCGAAATCCAAACGGAGCCACACGCAGAAATATTTTACCGTGAAATAAATCATATAAAACACAAGCCTGCACAGATTTGAAATGTGCAGGCTTTAATATTCGTTTCAATACGGCTTTTTAAGCAATGTTTCTTTAAGCGAGCAATACTTATCCGCCCAGCATACCAGCCACGCTTCCTTACTTCTCGGAAGTCTGGTCAATGTCAGCGGCCACATATGATTAATTATTATTCCTCGCTCTTTTAGCGTCAGAGGGAATGTATTTCTTGCGTTGCGTTCGGCGGTCACGGGATGTGAGAATCCGTGCAGACCGTCCCTTGTGAATGCGCCCTTGTGCCAGTCATAAAGGAAAAAATCATGCAGAAGCGCACCTTTTACAAGTGCCTCGATATTTATCTTCAGCTTAAGCTTCTTTGCATACATATAAGCATACAGGCAGACCATAAGGCAATGCTCATAGGTGGAAACATCGCCGTGCTGAACATACTGCTTCATCTGCTGTACCTTTTCGTTTGCAAGTATCTTTCTTGCTGTTTTTACAAATCTGCGGTCATCGTCTGTAAGCACAAACGTGTTCTTATCTGTCATCATTCTCATCATCGCCGTTATACTCGGCAGAATCCTCTTCTTTTTTTTCACCGGTTCTTGCTTTTATGCCCGGAATGCGTGACGCAATCGCATCAAAGCGCATAATATGAGTGCTTATGTTGCTTATGCTGAATGTGCTTCTCAGCTTATCGACATCAATCTGCTTTCTTACCGTGCCGAGAAAATCAATCGCCATAACCAGCGATATGACCGTACCTGCAATACATATAAACCGATACGGCAGATTGTTAAGCATATACAATGTAATGTCCGAAACAACGTATGTAACGAACAATCCCATTACACCCCAGAAAAGCGAGGACACCAGCGATATTCTGTTTTTATAGGTTATCCTGAACATACTGTAATCCCAGAACTGCTTGCCGAACATGGTTTCCATAAGCCAGCCCGTAAAGTATTCAAGCGCCGTGCAGGCAATAAGAGCCACAAAGAAAACCTGAAATCCGTTATCTCTGAACGGATGACAGATAAACAGAAGGAGCAGTCCGCCGACACCGTATATAGGAATATATGGGCCTCTGAGGAAGCCTCTGTTTATCGGCCGTCTGTGATACAGCGACTCGATAGTCGATTCCTGCACCCAGCCTGCCATACAATATATACAGAACGTAAATAACCAATATTCAATTCCGAAATGTTCCATATTATTCTCCGATTTATAATCAATATTATGATGCTGTTCTGTTTAAAATTCTGTCTTTGGATATTGCATTTTCCGCCACAATATCCTATACTCCGATTTTATTATATAATATCTGTTAATTAAAGTCAATTAAATAAATTGCCGTTTGCCGAAGTGAATAGATTTTTTGTGAAAACTGTCGAATGCGGATAACCCTCAGGAACAAAAAATCAGTAAAGTTAACATTCAGTTAATAAACGAAACCCCGACCTTTCAAAAGTCGGGGTTTTACGTTCAATTCAGATGTGCGTCAGTCGATCTCAACCATAACCTTCTGGTTGTATCTTACTGCTCCTGCACGCATAATGGTACGGATAGCCTTAGCTATTCTTCCCTGCTTGCCTATTACACGTCCCATATCATCGGGAGCAACGTGCAGATGATAAACAACAGTTCCGTCCTCTTTAGGCTCGTCAACTGTTACCCGGATGGCGGACTTGTCATCTACAAGGTCTTCCACCATAGCGATAAGCAATTTTTCCATTTTATTTTCCTTTCAGAAACAGCGATTACTTTTCAGCAGCAACCTTAAGGAGCTTCTTAACTGTATCTGTGGGCTGAGCACCGTTAGCGAGCCACTTGTCAGCCTTTTCCTTGTCGATAGATACAACAGAGGGTTCCTTTGTAGGATCGTAGTAACCGATTTCCTCAATGAAACGTCCGTCTCTGGGGTAACGTGAATCTGCAACTACAACTCTGTAGAAAGGAGCCTTCTTAGCGCCCATACGTCTTAATCTGATCTTTACCATTTTGTTCACCTCATAAAAAATTTAAGTTTTAGTTTTTATAATCAAAGTGTATTGTCAAGCATTAATTGTCAACCACTATGAATTACCTGTAATCCTGAACGGCTTACATCGGGAAACCGCCCATGCCGTTCATTCCGCCCATTCCTCCCATGGGGAACTTCGGGAACTTGCGTTTTTTGCCGCCCTTAAGTCCCATCTGCTTCATCATCTTCTGCATACCGTCAAACTGTTTGAGAAGCTGATTTACATCTTCGACCTTTGTGCCGCTGCCCGCCGCAATTCTGCGCTTACGCTTTGCGTCAATGATAGAGGGCTTTTCACGCTCTTTTTTGGTCATTGATGAGATAATAGCCTTTGTGCGATACATTCTGCGCTCGTCTATATCTTCTTCCTTGACCTTTCCCGCAACACCGGGAATCATCTTTATAAGAGATGAGATGCTGCCCATCTTCTCAATCTGTTCAAACTGTGCGTACAGGTCGTTCATATCGAACTTGTTTTCCTGCAAACGCTTTGCCAGCTTTTCCTGTTCCTTCTCATCAACATTTATCTTGGCCTTTTCGATGAGTGAGAGCACATCGCCCATACCGAGTATTCTGTCAGCCATACGGTTGGGGTGGAACTGCTCAAGGTCGTCTGTCTTCTCACCGACACCTGCAAACTTTATCGGCTTGCCTGTAACCGAGAGAACCGACAGAGCCGCACCGCCTCGTGTATCGCCGTCCAGCTTTGTAAGGATAACACCTGTAATGTCGAGCATATCGTTGAACGATTTTGCAACGTTTACAGCGTCCTGACCAGTCATAGAGTCAACAACGAGCAATATCTCATTCGGCTGAACCTCAGCCTTTATGTCCTTAAGCTCGTTCATCAGGTCTTCATCTATATGCAGACGGCCTGCGGTATCAAGGATAACAACGTCAAAACCGTTGTCCTTAGCGTATTTTATTGACTCTTTCGCTATCTTCACGGGATTTGTCTGTCCCATCTCGAATACATGAGCATCAACCGAGGCACCGACTACCTTCAACTGATCGATAGCGGCAGGACGGTAAATATCGCAGGCAACTAAAAGCGGTCTTCTGTTCTGCTTTTTAAGATACTTTGCGAGCTTTGCGGTATGAGTTGTTTTACCTGCACCCTGCAGACCGCACATCATAATAACGCACGGAGGCTTCGAGGGGAAATCAATCCTTGCCGTATCCGTACCCATAAGCTGTATCAGCTCATCGTGTACTATATCTATTACCTGCTGTGCGGGAGTAAGGCTGTTCATTACCTCACTGCCTACAGCACGTTCACTTACCTTTGCAACGAAGTCCTTTACTACAGGGAAGCTGACATCCGCTTCAAGCAATGCCATCTTGACCTCACGCATAGCTTCCTTTACATCTTTTTCATTCAGCTTACCGTGATTTTTCAGCTTGCTGAATACTTTTCCGAGCTTGTCCGAAAGTCCTTCAAATGCCATCAGCCAACCTCCTCTTTATATCGCATTCTTTATATCTTCTATAATAGATTTCATTTTCTCTTTTTCATCGGCACTGCCGACATTCTCATCTGTAAGAGCTGTCAGCTTATCGCATAAATCACAGACATTGCGGTACTTTTGCGCAAATCCGAGTGTTTCCTCAAGCTGAGTGAGATATTCCTCCGCTGTGCGTATGCACTTGTGAACGCCCTGTCTTGTGATACCCATATTCTCGGCAATCTCGGAAAGTGACAGATCCTCGTCATAGTAAAGGCTGAGCGTATCATATTGCTTTTCGGTAAGCATACTGCCGTAGGTATCGAGCAGTATTGCGTTTTCGATATTCTTTGACATTTTGCCGCTCCTTTGTCCGTCCGTATTCCCGGTAACAGTCATACAGACTTACCCACGCTCCGATTTTCTTGCGTCTTTCGTATGCTCCTTTGTCCGTCCGTATTCACGGTAACAGTCATACTGACTTAAGCGATTCACTGCCGACTTACAAGCCGTAAATCCCGCAAACCTTTTTGTTGTGCCGTTTCAAGCAGTGTAATGCTGTTTTGGTTTACAGCCACCTGATATATTATACACAAAGAGAGCCGCTTTGTCAAGTAAAATCTGAAAATTTCTTATAAATACTTGACTGCAAACCGATTTAGCGGTATTATATACTCATAACCGACAAGGAGCGATCATTATGATAATAACAACTCTTACCTGTATGTGCGTCGACATATTCGACAATACGATAATGCCCGGAGGCGAATCGCTTAATTTCGCCGCAACAATATCACGGCTTACAGATGCGAAGGTCTATATAATCGGTGCTGTTGGAAATGACAGTTACGGTAAAACCGTCCTTGACAGCATAAAAGATTTCAACATCGATAAAACTCATATCAGAACGGAAAACGGAGATACCGCCTCGAACCGCACCTACCTTACCCCTGACGGCGACCGTTATTATAAAGACGATTCGTGGAACGGCGGAGTGTTCTCAAGCTTTGCCCTGTCTGCGTCTGACAGGGAATTATTGCATTCATCGGATATGGTGCATACCACCTTTTCCGGACCGAATTTCAACGATGTAATAGACTGCTGCCGTGAAAAGCGTTTTCCGCTGAGCGTTGATTTTGATATTTGCAGGGATTTTGACACGATAGAAAAATACCTTGACTGCATATCGCTTTTGTTTATAAGCGGAGATGAACCTACGCTTGAAAAAGCGAAACGGCTTTCCGCAAAATATCCCAATACGGTCTTTATCGTAACGCTCGGAAAAAACGGAAGCACCGCCTTTTCAAAAGGCACGGCTTATCATTGTGCCGCCGCTGAGGTATCCGAAGTAACAGATACCACCGGCTGCGGCGACAGCTATCAGGCAGGCTTTATAGCAAGCTATCTTGCTGACGGGAACATAGAAACGGCTATGAGTAAAGGCTCGCAGACAGCCGCACAAACGCTTTCGTTCATCGGAGGATTCAGATATTGAAATACGGCGGAAAAGCAAAAGCTTTTCCGCCGTCATTATTTTATATGCTTATTTCAACCGATACGCACCTTCCGCCGTACAGCTTCTCGCTTAGCTGTGTCGGCTGTGTGAAGCCTGCGTACAACGTATATCTGCCGCTTCTTACCGCTCTTACACCGTTATCGTCAACGGTTTCAAACGCACTTTCGGGAATATTGATGCTTATCGTCCTGCTTTCCCCGTCAAACAGAGAAACACGCTCAAATGCGCAAAGGCTGTGATTTTTCACCCCGTTTTCGCTCTTTATATAGACCTGCAGAACGTCATCCGCACTTCTGCTTCCCGTATTGGTAACATTAACGGCAAGCGTATTGTCCTTGTACGAAATATCGCCGCATTCAAAGTGCGAATAAGTAAGTCCGTAGCCGAAAGGATAAAGCACGTTGCTTTCATCGTCACAGAAGCGATATGTCCTGTTCTTCATTGAATAGTCGGTGAAATCGGGTAACATATCCGCCGATTTATAGAAAGTGACCGGGAGCTTACCGGACGGTGAAACCTCCCCGAAAAGTATCTCCGCAAGTGCCTTTCCGCCGTACTGACCGGGATACCACGCATTTATAAGGGCGTTCCCCTCGCATTCGGTATTCACACTGCTTCCTGCCGCAAGAACTATTATAAGCGGCTTTCCCGTGTCTTTCAGCTTCTGCAGAAGCACTCGCTGAACCTCAGGCAATCTGAGATCCGGCTTATCCCCCGACTTGTTTTCTGTGTCGCCCTCCTCGCCCTCAAGAGTAGAGTCAAGTCCCACACATACAACAGTGACATCTGCCGCCTCGCACGCCGCAACCGCCTCGGCATATCTGTCGCCGGGCAGTGCAAGACCCTGCGTTCTGTCACGGAAAAGCTGACAGCCCTCCGCATAGTATACCCTGCCGTCAAATGCGTCCTGTATTCCCTCAAGGAATGTAACGCTTCTGTCGGGCGTACCTTCATAGTTTCCGAGCAATGCCGCACGGCTGTCCGCATTCGGTCCTATTACGGCTATCGAGCTTATCCTGCTTTTGTCAAGCGGAAGTATGCCGTCATTATGCAAAAGCACCATTGATTTCTCCGCCGCTTCAAGCGATAACGCTTTATTGCCGTCACAGGCGATAATATCAAACGGCAGGTCGTCAAACTCGTTATCGTCGAGCTGTCCGAGCCTTATTCTTGTCCGTAATGCGTGAATACAGGCAGTGCGTATATCCTGCTTTGTTATAAGCCCTTCTTCAAGCGCCGCCAGAATATGCAGATATGTATTTCCGCAGTTAACGTCACAACCGGCCTTCAGCGCCATTGCCGCAGACTGCGGTGCTGTGTCGGTGATTTTGTGGTTAGTATGAAAATCCCTTATAGCCCCGCAATCCGACACAAAATAGCCGTCGAAGCCCCATTCACGCAGTTTTCCCATCAGCTTTTCAGACGCACACGAAGGCTCGCCGTTCACCCTGTTATATGCACCCATAACACCTTCGACCCTGCCCTCTTTTACAAGCGCTTTAAATGCAGGCAGATAGGTTTCTTCCAGATCCTTCTCGCTTACCCTTGCGTCAAACTCGTGGCGAAGCGACTCGGGACCGCTGTGTACAGCAAAATGCTTTGCGCAGGCGGCGGCTCTGAGGTATTTTTCTTCTCCCTGTATGCCCTTTACGAAGTTCACGCCGAGCCTTGAGGTCAGGTACGGATCCTCGCCGTAGGTTTCATGCCCTCTGCCCCAGCGTGGGTCACGGAATATATTTATATTCGGCGCCCATAATGTAAGGCCTTTATATATGTCGGTATCGCCGTGTTTTGCGGCGCTGTTATACATTGCCCTCGCTTCTGTGGAAACCACCTCGCCGACACGACACATCATATCCTTATCGAAAGCCGCCGCAAGTGCAATAGCCTGTGGAAAAACCGTAGCCGTTCCTGCTCTTGCCACGCCGTGAAGCCCCTCGTTCCACCAGTTATAAGACGGAAGCCCTGCCTTTTCTATGGCAGGTGCGTCATATTTCAGCTGCTGTGCCTGTTCCTCCGTACTCAGCGTATCGGCAAGTGCCGCCGCTCTCTCGTAAGCCGATAATTGTTTATCCTTATATCTTTCCATAAATTACTCCTTGAAATCCGGTTTGCCGTACTGTTAAGTTAATTTTATCATATCTTACGGCAAATTTCAAGATGATTTTAATGCAAAATGCACGGGTAAAAATAATTGCCCCGCCGTAAAGGCGGAGCTTCATTTCCAGCAGCATCGCAACTGCTCCTATTTGTTATAAGTTTGTTATAAGCTATAAGAAAAATATCTTCTTCCGTGTTCCTCTTCTGCACCGATCTTATTGTAAAAATTGATTGCAGGCTCGTTCCAGTCAAGGCAGCTCCACTCTATATATGAAAATCCGTCCTGCTTTACAAATTTCTCTACTTCAGAAAAGAACTTTGTTCCGAGTCCGTTCCTGCGTTTTTCAGGCTTTAAAAACAGATCTTCAAGATGCACTCCCGCCTTTGCCGCAAATGAGGCGAATACGGGGTAATAAATAGCATATCCGACCGGCTCGCCGTTTAGTTCAGCGATAAGCGCAGCAGCTATGTTCTTTTCAAAGAGAAGATAACGCAAATCCTCCTGTGCGGCGGTCATATCCTGCGGCCTTTTTTCGTATGCGGCAAGACCTTTTATCAGATTTTCTATAAGGCTTATGTCGTTTTCGGTCGCTTTTCTGACAGTAAATTTTTCGTTCATTTGAAGTCCTCCTGCTTGTATAGATTTATTATAGCGGTTTTCCGCATTCAAGTCAATTATGACTTTACACCTGAACATCCGTATAACAGAAAAGCCCTTTGAGAAAGGGAGTTATCCTCTCTCAAAGGACAAATTGAAAAACTAAAAATTCTCACTTCTTCATCTTTGGAGCAATAAGCAGCACCACTGTCACAAGAAAATATAAACCATACAGTAACCAAGTAATTGTATTGTTCCAAGGGAAACTCTTTTTCGGATGGTTCAATGAAAACATTACAAATACAATAGCTACAATCTACATTATCACACCGATAATCCTTGATATATTCTTTTTCATGTAATACCCATCCTTATCAAGCCGGAAGTTATCGACATGCTTTACAATTCATGATAATACAGACAGATATTTTGATAGGTTCCATCTTTCATACGAAAACCTTTCGGTACCGTTCCAATCTGCACAAAGCCCAGTCGTTTGTACAGATGACGAGCATGAACATTATTTTCCACTACAGCATTGAATTGCAAAATTCCAAAGCCGTGCTGCTTTGCTTGTGCAAGACAATCAGTTACCAATTTTTCACCGATATGCTCGCCACGACAATCTGCAGCAACAGCGTAACTTGCATTTGCAATATGCCCGCAGCGGCCGATATTGTTTGGATGCAGGATATAGAGTCCCACAATTTTTCCATTGTCATCTGCAACACCACAATATGTCTGTGCAGCAAAAAAGTCAGCACCTGTTTTATCGTTCAAAAAATCTTCTTGTGGAAAAGCCTCGCCATCTTCCACAACATTATTCCAGATATAAACCATTGCAGAAATGTCTTTTTCCGTATACTTTCTGATTTCCATAATCTTTCCTTCAACTTTCAATTTGCATTTCCGTTCATTTTAGAAAACGGGCAATCCCTATAGGAACTGCCCGTTTAAGCATTACTCACTTTCCGTAAAAATTCCACATCCGTTTTTACTTGCTTGTTTGAATATCCAGATCGGTACCATTCGACCTCACTGTGATATTACCGTCTTTATCTGTCCGGTATACTTTCACATCAGCCTGATCCAGACGGCTCAGCGTCTGCTCGGACGGGTGATTATACCTGTTATTGCTGCCTACGGAAATTACAGCATATCTCGGTTCAAGCATACGCAGAAATCTTATAGACGTACTTGTATCTGAGCCGTGGTGTGAAACCTTGAGCAAGGTAACGGGGAAATTATCGTTTTTATCTTCACATATCCGTTCTTCCATATTATGCTCAATGTCGCCCGTAAACAAAAACGTCGTCTGCCCGTAGGTTACCAGCAACACAAGCGATTCGTTCTTGCTCAGATCATCTCCAACATCTACCACTTCAACTTCAGCACTGCCCAGCTTATATTTTGCGCCTTTGTTAGGCACAACTATTTTTGCATCATTAACGGAAAGCTGTTGCTCTACTTTTGCAAAAGTTTCTCTGTCGTTATCCGATTCATCAGATGCCGAAAGACTGTACTTATCCGTATTGCACAAAACTATATCTTCTGTGGATGCGTATGATAATGCACGTTCAATGCCGCCTATATGATCATCGTGTATGTGGGAGATTGCTAAAATATTCAAGTGATCTATTCTGTTATCCCTTAAATAATCATAGACCGTATCGCCGGCAAAGGCGGGTCCTCCGTCAATGAGCATATACTGACCGTCACAGCTGATTAAAGCACTGTCGCCTTGTCCGACATCTAAAAATGTTGCAGAAAAGCCATAGCTGCTTTGCTGACCGCAGGCAGAAAACAGAAGAACAGTGCATAACGCAATTATAAATAATATTAATCTTCTCTTCATATCTTTTCAAAAGTAACTGAATCAGGAATGAACAGCCATCCCTTGCTGTAATCGGAAACCTTAAAGCTAAACTCTGTCGTCAGTTCGGAAATTCCGTAAGAAACAATTATTCTGACTGTTTCGTCCTTGCTCCATGTATGTTGCTTGATTTCATCGCTGTACAAATACGCCTTGAATGAATCTATTCCGTTGTCCGAACGGTCGACTTTAAATACTTTCCAATCATTGAATTCCTTTTTATCGTCGCCGTTTTCAATTATTGCGGTTACGGTAGCTCCCACACAAAGAATATCGGCAGGCAATGCAAGCTCGTCCTTGCTTAATGAAGCATCGTAATCTTGCTTATCGCTTTGTGTAAACGTAAATTTGTCGCTGATTGGTTTGGTAAGGAATATACTTTCTCCCTCATTTTTAAGTATTCCGTCAATCTTTGATTTCTCGCTTTCACCGACATTTATCTTGTCTGCCAGCGAAAACAAAAGCTCACAGTTAAGCGACAAGGGTTCGTACAGCGGCGGACACTCGGTTTTTCTTTTTTCCCGCATGGACTTATTGTATTCGTCTAACTCCTTCTTCTGACTTTCGTATTTGCTTTTTTCATTGTCATCGGCAGTGTCAGGCATATCACCAAGTTTGCAATCCTCTACTTCATTCAGATATTTGTCATTAAGTTCAATCTGTTTCTTAGTAAGACTGTTTACATTATTCAAAGTAATATCATATGCCTTTTTGATGTAAGCCTCATCTTTGTATTGCGCATAAAGATCAATGTATGTCTGAGCCGCAAAATATCTTAAACTCCAGTCATCTTCACCTGAGTTATCCACCATAGCCTGAGCGTATTTTCCCGCCTTTTTCCGATATTCCTCGCCACTGCTCACATTTTTGAGTGCTACAATTGCTTTAGGCAGGAACTGTGAATACTCATAATCCTTTCTGAATATACCTGCATAAACGCTCTCGTATGTATTAACGCACTCAATACATTTTGAATATTGCTCTGTTTCGTAATAGCAATCTGCAAGCTCTATCCAATATGAACTGAAAAACCGGTATTTATCTTTGTTGGATTCAAAAAACTGCATTTTCTTATGCACATTATCACTATCAGTATACTCTACAAAGCTCTGTATGTCTTCCTCACTGAGTGCGAGATTTCCGGGCAATTCATAATTACGGACAATATCTATCATATAGTTGAATGCCCGTTTTCTGTTTTTATGAATATTCTTTGCCTCTTCGTCATCAAGGCTCCAGCCATCCAGCATAAACTGCTTATCGAGTGCATCGTTGGCATTGGCATATTTTGTGATAGAGTCTACCGCAGTGTAAGTTACTGCTACTGCGAGCTTTACCATAATTGCTTTCGGATCGGCAACAGGCTGGCTACCGATTGATTGTACAACTGACATTATTGACAATGGATTTGGGATAGCCTGCTTTATCGTATTTGCCTTATCCTGATCATAAATATATCTGAGCCGTTCACGTTTAATATCCAGCATTCTGTAATCTTCAATTATGTCAAGCATATTCGATAGATTGTACTGGGTGGTCTTATCTATCTTATCAGGACCGGTATTATTGATAAGTTCTGTGTAAACCTTCTCAAGATATATTCTACTGCTTTTTGAATTTTCGATTTTTTGTGAAACCATCGTCATATAGTTAAGCATAGCAACCGAATTCTTTTGAAGCTGATTCAACTCCTCCTGCTCCCCATTCGGCTTGATTACCTGTATATCGGATGCTTCGCCGCTTGTTTGCGATGAATTACCGTTAGCACCACTCTCCTCTGAGGTTGACGATCCGTCACTCGTCACAGAATCGGAAATCGACGTGTCATTTTCGTTGCTGTTACCTGACGCTGTTGATTTGCACGAACTGATTGTAAGTGCCATTGACGATAACAGAATAATTGAAATCAGACGACGCAATCTTATGCTTCCGTTATTTCCCATTATTTGCTCTCCTTTACATTATATAAATACAGGGTCTGCAGACGGCAATCTGCAGACCCTGTTTTGTTGTTCAATTCTCTTTTTGCCTTACAATACTTGTGCCGGGACTACTGATTATGCCTTAATTGAATGTTGTTGTATATGAAAACTTTGAAATATTTACTTCACTTCCGGCTTCATCGTCGGGATTTCAAGTGAAAGTATCTTATACCCTGATTTAACCTCTCTTTTCCTTACTTTGTTAATCCAAACCGTTTTCATTAAAGTACATAACCTCACATAAGATGTCATAACTTTATTTGATTTGTCGTAAAAATTGTCGTAAAAAAACGAGGGTGTTTTCATTGTCCGGCGAAGAAGCACATCCCGGATATCACCGACTATTCGCCGCATAAACCTTTATTTGTTTATACAGTATAACATATTCTTATTCAAAAATCAAGGAGCCTGCCACCGTGTTATGGCAAGCCCCCTTTTTCATCGTATCTTGATTTTACCCTCAAGCCCTGCAAAGGACTCCATCTTTTTATCCTTTGTTGCTTCATTATATATGTCCATCGTGGTTGTAATATCCGCGTGTCCCATAATCTCCTGAATAATCTTCAGGTTAGTTTCGTTCTCACAAAAGCGAGTGCAGAATGTATGTCGCAAATGATGGCAACTGAAATGCGGTAACAGTTCAGGCTCTCGACGTTCCTCTTTTGCATCTTCTTCCTCTTTCGCATTACAGTTCTTTTTTGAGTTCGATGTATTGATCCCAAAAGGAATTGAGTGTCATCTTGCGGGTTTGATAAATAAGCAGATTGTCCTCCAAGTCCTTCTATATTTGCTTCTCCATATCACGAAGCGAAGTCCCGCCTTGCTTTCCTTCAGGAACTTTGTCAGTTTCTACGAGTTTCCAACTATATACAGAATGACGCTCACTGTTACTGTTCACATACTTATATTCATACTTACCGTCAGAATGCTGCGATTTGCCTGCTCGCAAAACCCTGCCTTTATTATCTCGCCTTTTTTCTGCCATAATTCTTTACCTCCTATATCTCGTTGATTGTGTCTAAAAACGACTCCATTTCTTTCCTTCGGATATACACCCGATTGTCTTTCCAAAGAACAAAGTCTTTGTCCTTATATACACCTTGACGCTTCGCGTATTCTCTTTCGGTTAAATTGTGAAAATACAAAGAAATTATCAGGTCGTATTCATTGACTGTAAGCTCGTCCAATGCTTTGTAAAGGTTTTCTGTCGAGATTTTGTTAAGTACTGTATCTTCAACATTTTCGCTGATATCTTCAAATTGCATGAATGATTCGTCCAAGAGCCTATCGAACGAATCTTCACGGCCCGGAACTCTTTTTATGATATTTCCGAGCTCATCATATACTAGTCTTTCTTGTTTAAGGTCTTTTTCAAAATAACGCATTTTCCTGTCATATTTTGTATATATCTTATATACTTCATCTGTGACTTCTACAGATTTACCGTTAATCCGTATTGATTTATTGCCGGATTTCATGCCGCTTTTCTCCTTATCAATCATTTTTTGATTGATAGCGGGGGACTGCGACATACCTGTGTTTTATGTTTGATAAATAAAAAAACACGCTTGTCACATGGCAAATTTCGCCACGCAGCAAGCGTGTTTTTATTTTCATATAGCAGAAGATCCATATTAGATCTCAATTACTCATAAAGAATAATCTATTAATATTATCTTTGGATATTGATGTTAAAGGCGAGCCGCAATAACAAGTTCCGGTAAGCGCTTGAAATGTTGCGCGTGTATACGAGATTTCTCTGATGGCTTTGTTTTAACAGATGATAACATTAAATTATCGGAGGTTGAATTATGAACATTAGTTTATTTCAGAACTATCTAAAACCTGCAAACGTGAAAAAAATAATATTGGTGGCAAATGTTTACGGAAAAACAGAGCATTACATATCATCGCCTGAGCAGCTAAAAATAGAATTTTTTAATGAAAGAGAGATGAATGAAATCAAAAGTTCTTTAAGGGAAGAAGGTTATGATTTCTTGGCATATTATGATGAGCATGAATTTATCAGTGATGTTGAAAATCACGTAGTTAATCCCGATGAAGATATTCTAGTTTTTAACCTTGCCCGAAATGGATATGGTGTTTCAAAAAAGTCTTTAATTCCGGCATTTTGTGACTATTACAAAATAAAGTATACCGGGAGCAATGGGTATACCTGTTCACTGGCCCGAAATAAACATCATGTTTCCAACCTTCTTTTACAGAATAATTTGCACGGATTAAAAACATGGGTTTATGAGGATGGATGGCAGCTGGGTATAGTCCCTGATGGCAACATGGAAGTAATAATTAAACCGTTGTTTGAGTCTGCCAGCAAAGGCATACGACCTGACTGTATAATAAATACTTCTTCAATTAATTTTGAGAATAAAGTTAGAGAAAAATATCTTGAATTAAAATCTCCTCTTGTTATTGAGCAATTTATACATGGATACGAATGCAAAGTTCCAATATTTGTATTGGATAACCTGTCGGTTTGCGATCCAATAGGGATTAGTATTAATGGCATTCAAAATCTGGATAAAATGATAATTACTCAAGATCTTTCTTATCACTATTCCTACGGCAATTATATGATGTCAGAATATTTCGACAATACTGTTATCGAAGAAATCAAAAAGTATGCTGGCAATGTATTCGAGTTTTTGGGAATGGAGAATTACGGAAGGATAGATTGCAGAGTTACTCCCAATGGAGAATTCTATTTTAATGACTACGCTACAATGCCATACTTTACACATCATAGTGAAATGTTTTATCTGTTTGGAAGTCATCACCTTTCACAAGGAAAATTATTTAATGTTATTTTTAATTCGGCCTTAATTACAAAATACCATTACAATGTATAGAACAACAATTCTGACATCATTATGCCTCTTCCAACAAATCTGTATGTTTTTGCAGAAATATTAGAATCAATATCCGGATGAAACATCGCATATGGAGTTGTGGATATTCTATTTTCTATCAGCTTTGCAACATATTGATTTTGGGCGGCATAATATGTACGATAGTTTGCATCCCATTGGTATAGGCATTGTTTAACAAAATCATTATATTGATGGGCCTTTGCAAAATCCCCCTCTAACAGATAAAGCGCAGCTAGATTTGATGGAACGCAGGTTGAATAAAGTGCGTTTGAGTAGCTATGCAAATTATCAAACAGCGACAAAAGTCTGTTTTCAGCTTCCCGATATTTTCCTGCAAGCAGGTACAAGCAGGCTGTATTCAGCTTGATCACATTTGATATATCGGGCTTATCCTCGTATTTAATCAGCGTTGTTATGCCGCTGTTTACAAGAATCGAGAATTTGTCGCTGCTAGTTTCGTGGCAGAGATTGGCCAATAAAATATTGTTTTGAGCTTTATACAGTTCAGGGAAATCATAGAAATTATTTGTGCTCAGATACTCCTCCATTTTATTTGCATATTCGTATGCAGTATCAAACTCCCCCTCATATATACTGTATCCGATCATATCATTATAGGCTTTGTACTTAGGAAGATAATCTTGTATTGAGTTATTGGCAAAAAGATTTTTCATTCTCTCATAAGCACCTTGTGCATCTAGTAACGACGCAGTTCTACGCATAAATTCTATATAATTGTCCTCAAGCTCCGAACTTTCTGCATGGCAGACTTGGTTTTGGAATTGGATTACATATTCATCTTCTATTTCTCTTGCGCTATTCAAATCAGAAAGCTTATATGCAAGAACATTTATCAGCACTGTAAGTGAATCAAAATATAGATCAACCATATTGTATTCCAGAAATATGTTTGAGGCTTCCCTTAGTAATTCCTTTACTTTTACAAATTTTTCGTTTGAATCTCCGATAATAACAAGAATTCTTGCTTCCATGAAATTCAATAGTGCCCCACAAAATTTGTTAGGGATATCAATAGGACTAATGCCATTTATATATTTGTATGCTAGGCCAAAATCCCTTGACTCATACGCTGACAATATTTTGTATAAATCGGAGGTATATTTAGCGTACATTTGATTGGATGTGTATTTATCTTCATAACTTTGATGATCGAATTGGCTTAATTTTCCCCGTACTGCAAGCATTGTTAAATGTGCGTAATATTCATCTAACACCTTTATGAGGGCTATATGCCCCCTGTAAAGATTTTCAGCAATAATTAAATGCCTCGTTGGATATTTCTGCTTTAGCAGTATATTATATCGCAAATGATGTTTTTGCTTATTTTCCAACTTTTTATATAATACATCTTTTATAATTGGATGCAGGAAGGATACAATTGAATAATCCGGTTTATCCTCCTTAACCAGACCATTTTTAACACCAAACGATAAAGCATTAATTACTAAATCAAGTTCTTTATCAGTTAGCTTTGATAAATCATAAGCATTTATTATTGTACCGAGAATTGAAGCTACCTCCAAACAATTTATTTCGGTGGCATGATTGTCTAGGTGCTTGGATATCATCTTATCAAATATTTCAACAAGTCGTTCTAAAGTACAGCTTTGAGAAAGAATATCCTTATGAATGTTATTTTTATTAAAATATTCTGATAGTGTGTTAGTTAATGTTAAGTCCTTGGAAGTAATTGAGGCTAATACCTTCATATCCTCTGCGGAATACTTATCCATATGATTAATGTCTTTCAAATAACTGAAATATGTATTGTCATCAATTTCAACTTTGATATTGGAAGCAGTGATATTGGCAAGCAAGCCATTCTCCTCAAGCGTGTTTTCAACTATAATAATCTTAAGCCTATTATTAAATGATTTATTAATATCATTATTTATGAATAGTTGACGAATAAACCTCACCACTTGTCTATTC
>ENA-OYWK01000206-OYWK01000206.1-human-gut-metagenome-genome-assembly--contig:-NODE-206-length-40725-cov-13.018195_pt1 | contig 40725 bp, 29 predicted proteins | sample MGYA00244808_ERZ653392 | MGnify/ENA primary metagenome ERZ653392 (study PRJEB26926, sample SAMN06165125) | human gut metagenome | biome: ENVO:00009003; feature: ENVO:2100002; material: ENVO:00002003...
GATTATATATGGAATTTATTATTGTTAATAGTCTAACACTATTTTTTGATGAACTTATGAATCATTTTAACTAATTTGCTTTTTAGAATCCTTATCCATACCAATATCCCCACGTAATCAAGTTCTTTTTATATAAAAAGATTTATGAATATGCTTTAATGCGTAAATCAAATAGTTCAAAACATCGCTATATATAAATGATAAATGTGATGTGTTTTTCGTTTTTTCGCATCATTGAGATATATTATATACAAGTACGGCATTAATATGATTAAGAGTTAATGCTTTGAATAATTACTAAATAGATATTTAAAACTTTGCAAAAATATAAATGCAAAAGTTTTAATATTTATTTAGTAATTTTTAATTCGATTGATGATGGAATTTCTAAATTAATTCATATGTTTGCAAACAAATCCAAATAATAGAGCTTATGAAAAGAAATTATTGCTTATCATTAGTGTTGCTTGCATTGTTTGGGGTGTCTGCACCTTTTGCTGCTAATGCAGCTGTTGAAAGTGTGCTAAGTTCCCAAAGTACTCAGCAAGCCAAGAAAATCACAGGTAAAGTTTTAGATGCGGCAGGCGAACCCATCATCGGCGCCAGCGTGTTAGTAAAAGGTTCTGGTACCGGCGCTGTGACGGATATTGATGGAAATTTTTCTGTAGAGGCGCCGGTGGGTAGCACATTGGAGGTATCTTTCATTGGCTACAAAACAGTGACATTGAAGGTGACGAACGCCACTACTTATACTGTGAGTTTGCAAGATGACTCGCAAGCGCTGGACGAAGTGGTTGTGACGGCAATGGGTATCAAGAAAGAGCGCAAAGCTTTGGGATATTCAATGGAGGATGTGAAGTCGGATGAATTGATGAAGATGAAAACTGCCAATCCTATTTCATCCCTTTCGGGGAAAGTGGCCGGTGTGAATGTTACTCAGTCATCTGGTGCCGCTGGTGCGGGCGCTCAGATTATATTGCGTGGAGGAACGTCGGGTGCTGAAGGCAAAGACAATCAGCCGCTCTTTGTGGTGGATGGTGTTATTTTTGATAACTCTTCATCAGTGGTGGGCAATTCGGCTTTCGATGGTTCCATGCGTTCTGCCTCTACTACTTCCAATCGTTTGATGGATATAAATCCCGAAGATATAGAAAGTATGTCGGTGCTCAAAGGCCCTGCAGCTGCCGCTTTATACGGTTCACGTGCAGCCAACGGAGTTATTCTTATCACTACCAAGAAAGGTAAAGAGGGCGTGGTTGAAGTGAATATCAATTCTAAGTTTACTGCTTCATGGGTAAAGAGCCTGCCGCAAACGCAACGCCAATATGCCCGTGGATATATGGAAGACCAATATGATTCAAAGAAGAACTATACTGGTACTGTGTTTAATGACTTTGCTTATACTTCGTGGGGAGAGAAGTCGAACGCAGCTACTTATGATAACATAGGTGATTTCTTTCAAGGCGGAAACATTTTCGATGAAAGTGCCAGCGTAGCCGGGGGTACCAAGAATAGTAAATTCTATCTTTCAGGGTCTTACTATGATCAAGTAGGTGTTGTACCCGAAACAGGATACAAGAAATATGCTTTCCGTTTCAATGGTGAGCAGAAGGTGGGGATTTTTACCTTTAACGCCAGTGCCGCATATAGCGATGCTCATACAGACCGTACTTTGACGGGTGCCGGGCTTTATAATTCGAGTGGTAATGGTGCTCTTTATGGTGTGTACAACTGGTCTCCTTTCGACCGAATGACCCACTATCAGAACGAGGATGGTACCCGTTATCGTTTGTTTGGCGATCGTCTTGATCCATGGGACGAACGCGACAACCCCTATTGGATTGTCAATCGTAACCACATGTATGACGACATCGACCGTTTCAATGGGATGCTCAGTATAAAAGCCGATATTGCCAAATGGTGGTTTGTTTCTTATAAAATAGGTATTGACCGTTATACCCAAACTGCTTCCAACCGTTTGGCTGCCAATGGCGTGCTTAAACAAGTGTGGCAAAAAGGTATGATGAGTGACAACACCCAGCAGTTCCGCTATATGAGCCATGACTTTATGTCGAACATGAGCCATAAGTTCGGTGATTTCGATTTGAATCTTTTGTTGGGTGCCACAATGGACGAAACCAAGACAGACCGTAGCTCGATGATGGCTTGGAACTTTTCCGTTCCTGATTTCTTCTCATACGCCAATGCCAGTAAAGACAATAAGCAATTCACACATGCAGCTACTAAGAAACGTTTGGTAGGAGCTTTTGGAGAATTCCGTGCATCATGGAAAAATATGCTCTATCTCACTGTGAGCGGTCGTAATGACTGGACTTCTACTCTTCCTCTTGAAAACCGTTCGTACTTCTATCCTTCGGTAAGCGGTTCATTCGTATTTACTGAAGCCTTGCAGCGACTCGGTTGGCTGGATGACAGTGTGCTCAACTTTGGTAAATTGCGTGCATCGTGGGCCAAGGTAGGTAAAGATACCGGTGTGTACGAATTGGAAACTGCCTTATGGCCTACGGGTACCTATCTTGACGGTACGGTAGGTGTGGGAAATACTTGGACACGCGGTAATGACAAACTGAAACCGGAAATGACCAAGTCTACCGAAATAGGCGTGGAATTGAGTTTCTTCAAAAACCGCCTGCACATAGACTATGCTTACTATACCAACGATTCATATAATCAGATTCTTGCTCCTCGCGGTCCGCAATCTACCGGTTACATCTTTTGGAGTATCAATGCGGGCAATGTGTATAACAAAGGTATGGAACTCTCTATTTCGGGAACTCCCATACAGACTAAGGACTGGACATGGGACATTGGCTTGAACATGGCAGGTAATCGTGGTACTTTGGACGGGCTTCCCGAAGGTATGGGCGTGATGTATGTTACCGATGTGCAATATGCCGGTATGCAGGCAGCCTCGTTCAGCGGTGGAGATTTTATGGGTATTGCCGGTACCAAATGGAAACGTAATGACGCCGGTGAGGTGATACTCGACAAAAACGGTATGCCTACTTATGACAAAACCCTTGTAGCAGTAGGTAATCGTGAGTCATCGTTTACCGGTGGATTGAACAATACCCTTACTTGGAAGAATTTTACTTTCAATATGCTATGGGAATTCCGTGTAGGTGGCGATGTGGTCAACGGTACTCAATATGCTATGGATAACAGCGGTGTGAGCCAGTTCTCTGCCGATGTACGCAATCGTTCTCTCACTGTAACGGGTGTCAATGCCAATGGTGACCCAGTGACCAATACTTGGGAAGCCGATAAAACCTATACTTTTAATGGAGTACAAATGAGTGGCTACAACATCATTAAGGATTACTATCAGAACTATTACTCCAAGGAGTCAGCCAACTATATTACCGATGTCAACTCTTTGCGTTTGCGTTCTGTTTCATTGAGCTATGAGTTTCCTAAAACGTGGCTTTCCAAGATTGGATTTGTAAAGCGTGCTTCGGTATCGGTAGCTGCTACCAATCTATTGCTCATCACCAATTACGACGGTGACCCTGAAGTGGCTGCCGCCGGTGCGGGTGTAGGTGGCTCATCATCAGTAGGATTTGACTACTGCGGTGTACCTGCCACTTCTACCATGTCGTTTGGCTTGAATCTTACTTTCTAACTCTTAAAAAACAGAAGCAATATGAAATTATTCAAATCTATGATATTATGTAGTGTGGGTGCCCTTATGACTTTGTTCTCGGGGTGTAGTGACTGGCTCGATGTAAATGTCGATCCCGAAAATCCCACAGCCGGAAATGCGACCTATGATTCACGATTGGCACATATTGAATTTTATACCAACAGTGCCACTCAGTTTGCTGCTTGGCGTTCCAGTATGTCTATGGGCGATTGGACACGCTATTATGACGGCGGTACTTATTGGAGCATGTCTTATTGGAGTCCTCAGACCGGTGCCGTTACCACTCCCTACCAATGGTGGTTCTGTGGAGCTGCTGTAAATATTCCATTTTTGATTGACAAGGCTACGGCAGCCGAGGCTTGGCATTATGTGGGTGCAGCTCGCGTAATTCGTGCCTATGGTTTTATGCTTATGACAGACCTTTATGGAGAAATGCCTTACAAGTCGAGTGAGGCTGAAGCCGGTGTTACTCCTACCTATAATGACGGAAAAACAATCTATTTGGGCTGTTTGGCCGATCTTGACACCGCTATCGAGATGTTCCAAAAAGAGCAAGGGTCTGCGACAGCTTCGTTGGCTGTAGGCGATATTTGGAACGGTGGTAGTGTAGACAAGTGGCTTAAATTGGCATACTTACTTAAAGCACGTTACATTAACAAGCTTATTAAAAAGGGTGAAGGCAGTTATCTTGAAGGGAAATACGATGCCGCAGAAATCTTGGCTTGTCTTGACAAGGCTCAGCAAAGCAATGCCGACAATACCGTATTCAATCATATTGATGCCAATAATTCGCATGATGTATTGGGATGGGACGAACCGGTTGATTATTCACCGCTCTTTTCTGTATGTGGCATGAATGCCGGCTATATGCCTACCAAGATGCTTTACGATAATCTGACAAATTTTGCCGGAAGTGGAATAGAAGATCCGCGTGCCGATAAGATTTTACCTTGGGCATATTCGAAGCAATCAAGTAATTCACCCGCAGAGGTGAAGTTCAAAAACGGTTGGCGTCGTTCTATGGGTGTAGACATGATTGGCAATGATAGTCCCAGCCTTACCGGCGGACCGTTGCGCTCGAACTTCTCGGCAGCCAAAGGTTGGTGGATTGACAGTGAATCTTCTACCCGTAAGGGGGACACTATTTATGTAGAGTGTACCAGTCAGTGCAAAGCTTATCAAGGACGTCCTGATTTACTTTATCGTCGCGATGGCACTGATGCCTCTCGCGAATCGGGAACTTTCTATACTCGCGTGTCTTCTCCCACCTATATTGGAACCTATGCCGAAGCTTGTTTCATACGTGCTGAAGTACTCTTTAACCAAGGTAATAAAGGAGCGGCTTTTAATGCTTATAAGAAAGGTATTGCAGCCAGTATCGACGGTATGAACGATAAATTGAAAGTGTGGTGCCGTGAAGATGCCAATTTGGAAGCATGCCCCTCGTTCTCTCCTATGACGCAAACCGACATTGACAACTATTTGAACAATGGTATCGGCACTGAAGAGAATATTACTTTGGGCAAGATTCTTACTCAAAAGCGTTTGGCATTGCATTTTTCCATGGAAATTTGGAACGATATGCGTCGCTACGATTTTAATCCGGAGCTTTTCTTAGGCTGGGGTATTCCTGCACGCTATGGCGTTGATGCTACTGCCCAAAAGAATATTCCGCAAGGTAAACAGTTCCGTCGTTGGCAGCAATGCAGTCATGAACTCAACTACAATACGGCCAATCTGCAAGCTATCGGTGCCACTGTTCCGGGAGCTGATACTTCAATTGCACTTTGGAATGCTGCCGAGGACGTATGGACTTTACCCGTATGGTGGGACAGTGCCCAAAACTAATTTTTCATTGCATTTTATTTTGTGATACAAATTCATTATCTTTACGCCCAAAATGTGGATTTTAAGATATAGTTAAGATATTGAAGGCTCTAATGGTCTTCATTCATAGATGATGATTGGAACAGCCGGTTCGTGAGAATCGGCTGTTTTTTTGTTTCGTTTGTTTGCATATCAACGGCGGTAATATGTTACTTTTGCCCTAAAACCGAAGATAGGCTGCACCTCAGCATAAAAAATGGACAAGTTCATTTTATTTTGCATTCGGTTTGTACTATCTTTGCGAGAAATAGCTGAGATGGTGTGAACTGTCTTTGCAAAGATTAGTCTATATATGGAACAAAGCAAGAAATTTATCTCTCCGGGGGCATGGTTCTCCATGACTTATCCGGCAGACTGGAATGAATTCGAGGACGGGGAAGGCTCTTTCCTTTTTTATAACCCCAATGAGTGGACTGGTAATTTCCGCATTTCGGCTTTCAAGGGGAATGCTACATATGGCAAGGACTCCGTGAAACAAGAGTTGCGGGAAAACTCCTCTGCCACTCCGGTCAGGATAGGCCGGATGGAATGTGCATATAGTAAGGAGATGTTCGAGGAAGAAGGTGCGTACTATACTTCCCATTTATGGATAACGGGCGCGGATGAAGTTGCCTTTGAATGTTCGTTTACGGTGAAGAAAGGAGAGCCGGTTGTAGAAGCGGAGAAGATTATCGCTTCGCTGGAAACGCGGAAGGATGGAGTGAAGTATCCGGCAGAGATAATTCCGGTGCGCCTTTCGGAAATCTACCAGATTAATGAAGCATACGAGTGGGTGGATACTACTATAAAGGAATTGTTGAAGAAGGATTTCCAGGGAGCCGAGGAAGACATTGCCAAGATGCAGCAGATGATGGAAGAAAGCAACATCGGTCCTAAGAAGAAGGATGCATGGCTGGCTTTTGGCATCGCGCTTTGTGTTATTTTCGCCAATGAAGTGGACGGTATGGAATGGCGTACCTTGGTGGACGGAAACCGGGAAGCGCCCATATTGCTGAACACGTCTACCGGTGAATGGATAGACCCCATGAAGCTGGTTTGGAGCAAAGTAAAGGCAGGAGGTAAAGTGAATCTGCCGGAGATATACAGCTCCTTGTTCTAAGGTCCGGTCATCTCGGTACTGTGATTTTCAACTTTCAATTTTCATTTTTCAACTATTAAAGCATTGGCAGCAGTAAATTCAATTCTTCAGGTGGAAAACTTGACCAAGTCGTTCGGTGACTTGGTACTATTCGAAAATATTTCTTTGGGCTTGTCCGAGGGACAGCGTGTCGGGTTGATAGCCAAGAACGGCAGTGGCAAGACGACATTACTCAATATCCTTTCCGGCAAGGAAGGGTATGACAATGGCACCATTTCCTTCCGCCGTGATTTGCGTGTGGGTTATCTGGAACAAGACCCGCAATATCCCGAAGAGCTGACCGTGCTCGAAGCGTGCTTCCATCATGGCAACAGTACTGTCGAGTTAATCAAGGAATATGAACGTTGCATGGAAACGGAGGGGCATCCCGGCTTGGACGAAATTCTGGTGCGTATGGACCATGAAAAAGCTTGGGAGTACGAGCAGAAGGCGAAACAGATTCTGTCTCAACTTAAAATACGTGATTTCAGTCAGCACGTAAAACATCTGTCCGGCGGGCAGTTGAAGCGTGTGGCACTTGCCAATACCCTTATCACTGAACCCGATTTGCTGATACTGGACGAGCCTACCAACCACCTCGACCTCGATATGACGGAGTGGCTGGAGGAATATCTCCGCCGGAACAACCTCAGCTTGCTGATGGTGACGCACGACCGTTATTTCCTCGACCGGGTATGCTCCGAAATCGTAGAGATAGACAACCGGCAGATTTATCAGTATAAAGGCAATTACAGTTATTATCTGGAGAAGCGCCAAGAGCGTATCGAGGCCAAGACTGTGGAGATAGAACGTGCCAATAACCTCTACCGCACAGAGCTGGAATGGATGCGCCGCATGCCGCAAGCCCGCGGGCACAAGGCACGCTATCGGGAGGATGCCTTTTACGAACTGGAGAAGGTGGCAAAGCAGCGTTTCAACAACGACAACGTAAAACTGGACGTAAAGGCTTCCTACATAGGCAGCAAGATATTCGAGGCAGACCATCTGCACAAATCCTTTGGTGACTTGAAGATTCTGGATGATTTCTCCTACATCTTCTCCCGTTACGAAAAAATGGGTATCGTTGGGAACAATGGTACGGGCAAGTCGACCTTCATCAAGATACTGATGGGGTTGGAGCAGGCAGACAGCGGCACGCTGGATATTGGCGAGACAGTCCGTTTCGGTTACTACTCGCAGGACGGCTTGCAGTTTGACGAACAGATGAAAGTGATTGATGTAGTGCAGGACATTGCCGAAGTTATAGAACTGGGTAACGGCAAGAAGCTGACGGCATCGCAATTCCTGCAACATTTCCTGTTTACTCCCGAGACACAGCACAGCTATGTCTACAAGCTGAGTGGGGGAGAACGCCGCCGCCTCTATCTGTGTACGGTCCTGATGCGCAATCCCAACTTTCTGGTGCTGGATGAGCCGACCAATGACCTCGATATTGTGACGCTGAATGTGCTGGAAGAGTATTTGCAGAATTTCAAAGGATGCGTGATTGTGGTGAGCCACGACCGTTATTTCATGGACAAAGTGGTAGACCATCTGTTAGTGTTCAACGGACAAGGGGACATCCGCGACTTTCCCGGCAACTATACACAATATCGCGACTGGAAAGATGCGAAAGTCCATCAGGAAAAGGAGAAAGAGAAAGAAGCCGCCAAGGCTCAGGAGGACAAGACGGCGAAGGTGCGTCTGAACGAAAAGCGGCGCATGTCTTTTAAGGAAAAACGCGAGTTTGAACAATTGGAGCAGGAGATAGCCGACCTGGAAACCGAAAAGAATGCAATTGAAGAGGCTTTGTGCAGCGGTACTTTGTCTGTGGACGAACTGACGGAGAAGTCGAAACGTTTGCCGGAATTGTCGGACTTGATTGACGAAAAAACATTGCGCTGGCTGGAGCTGAGTGAGATAGAATCGAACTGAAGTTCGAAATTGAAAATTAAGAATTAAAAATTAGAACTGAGAAAGTGGGAAATCTGACGAATTATCATAGCCATAGCCTTTATTGTGACGGGCGTGCCGGCATGGAGGACTTTGTGCGTTTTGCATTGAGTGAAGGTTTTACATCTTATGGCTTTTCATCGCATGCTCCATTGCCTTTTTCTACGGCATGGACTATGGAGTGGGATATCATGGACGACTATCTATCTGAATTCCATCGTCTGAAGGAGAAGTATGCCGGACGTATCGAACTGTATATCGGTCTGGAGATTGATTATCTGAATGAAGCGAGTAATCCGTCCATCGCCCGTTTCAGGGAGTTGCCGTTGGACTACCGTATTGGTTCTGTACATCTTCTCTACAATGACAAAGGGGAAGTGGTGGATGTAGATGTACCTGCGGATACCTTTAAGACCATTGTAGACGGACATTTCTGCGGTGACTTGGAGCATGTGGTCCGTCTCTATTATGGTAGGTTGACGAGGATGCTTGAGCTGGGTGGTTTTGATATTGTGGGCCATGCCGATAAGATGCACTACAATGCAGCATGCTATCGCCCGGGATTGCTGGACGAGCCTTGGTATGATGAGCTGGTTAGGGCGTATTTCGCAGATATTGCCCGTCGCGGCTATCAGGTAGAGGTCAATACCAAAGCCTATCATGACTTGGGCACTTTCTATCCCAATGAGCGGTATTTCTCCTACCTGCATGATTTGGGTGTACGTGTGCAGGTGAACAGTGATTCACACTATCCGGAACGGATAAACAACGGACGTCCCGAAGCTTTGCGTGCCTTGAGGAAAGCTGGATATGAATCGGTGATGGAACTACACGGAGGAGAATGGAAAGAGATGCCTATCGTGTTTTGAGTGAATAGGATACAAAAACTCCTGACTTGCCTTTTTGTAAAGGTAGTCAGGAGTTTTTCTTTCTATTATGAACTATTCTGTTTTCAGTAAAAAGTCATCAATCGCCTTTTTGTAGGTAGCCTTATCGGCTGCTCCGCGGAAGAGCTGAGGCTCTCCATTCATAGGGATGAATACAAAAAGAGGGATGCTTGTTGCATTGAACAACGCTGCCAGTTCCTTTTCCTTATCCACATTGACTTTGTAGACAACGATTTTATCGGCATACTCTTTGGCCAGTTCCTTCATAATGGGAGCCACCATGCGGCAAGGTCCGCACCAGTCGGCATATAAGTCTATGATGGCAGGCTTGTTTCCCTTGTATTTCCAGTCCTGGGATTTCTCATAGTCGAACACATCCTTGATGAACATGGCTTTGTTCATGACGATAACTTCTCCGTTTGTTTGAGCATAGGCCAGCATGCAGGAAAACACGAGGGCAACCATTGCTATAATCTTCTTCATTTCTTCTTGTTAAGAGTTTTGTTCTATAACGGCTTTCAAATCCTTACCGCTGATGACACCCGAGTGGCGCCATACGGCTTCACCTTTCTTAAATACGATAAATGTCGGTACTGCTTGTATGCGGTAGCGGGCAGCAAGTTCTTCGTGCTGGTCTACATCTATTTTGGCGATACGGGCAGCATCTCCTATTTCGTTTTTGAGTTCCTCCAGTACCGGATGCATGGCCTTGCACGGGCCACACCAGGTTGCAAAGAAATCAACTAAAACGGGCTTTTCTGATTGTATCAATTCTTCAAACTTTTCCATAATTTTTTCCTTTCTGTTTTTATTTATTTGTAATGATAACAAAATAGGAGGAGGATTTGTTCGCTAAATCATTATTTAATCGTCATCTCTTCAATGAGATGCGAAGCTCCCGCGTATTTGTCGATGATGAACAAGGTGTAGCGGATGTCTACACATGCTGCTCGTTGGGAGGACGGACGGAAGGCAATGTCGCCAGTCAGACCTTCGTAATTGCGGTCAAAGCCGGTACCTATCAGTTCTCCTTTGGCATTGAACACTGGGCTGCCGGAGTTTCCACCGGTATTGTCTGTGTTGACAATGAAGCAGATGGGCATTTCGCCGTTCGGCATGGCATAACGTCCGAAATCCTTTGCCTGATACAGCTGTTTCAGTTTGGCGGGGACTACAAACTCCCAATTGTCGGGATCTTCCTTCTCCATAGCTCCTTTCAGAGTGGTGTAGTAATCATATTTCACACCGTCTGCCGGAGCGTAGGGGAGCACTTGACCGTAGGTCAGGCGCAAGGTGGAGTTGGCATCCGGATAGATGGGCTGGCCGTTGGCAAGCTTCATGTCCATCATTCCCTTTACCCATACCTTGTGGGCGGCATTGTAGTTTTTATTGGCATCCATCATGGCAATGGAGGTCTGAAGCAGGCCGTCCGTGATGGAATATTTCAGCAAGACCATCCAGTCTGTATTAATCTTGTAGAGGCTGGGCTTGAGGATGAACTTGGCAAAGTTCTCCTTGTTGCCGAAGATAGAATGTTCAAAGCAGGCGTCGATGAAAGCGTCGCTGTTGCCTTTGAAACGCTTGTCTATGATTTGGAAAATACCGATGCGTTGTTCGGCAGGGATATACTTCATGTAGATTTTCAGCATTTCCTTGCCAACAATACGTTCCACTTCGGGGAAGGGGACAGAGGCAAAGTAGCGGTCGGCTGCCTTCTGAAGGCTGTCTTTAGCTGCTGCAATCTGTTTCTTGTCCTTGTTCTTCAAGGCAGATACCAGTCCTGCGGTGCTGGGGATACGCATGAAATCGAGTCCCGTCACCAGTGCTTCTTGAATGGCTTGCTGGTGGTAGAGGGCTGGACGGCGTTGCTTTACGATGGCGCGTATCTGGTCGAATGCTTGCTGATAGCTATTGTCGTTCAGCGAGCGTCCGCGTGCCAGGAGTGCCTCTTGCTGTGCACGTTTAGTGTCCAATACTTTCAGACGGACGAGACCTTCGTTCATACCGATGGCATTTTTCCAGTAGTTGGCAGAAGATGCATACTTGCTGGCATAGTGGATGCGTACGGCATCGTCTTGCAACATTTGTTTCATCAGAGCTTTCTGGCGGACATCGCGCACGTGGTGGCGCATGAAGTTGGTGGTTTGCATACGCTCTTCCACCTCGTCGGAAATCATGTAGCGCCAGTTGCGTCCGGGGAATCCCATGACGAAGGTAAAGTCGCCCTCGCGATAGCCGTCAAGGCTGATGGTGAGATGTTTCTTCACTTTTAGGGGAACGTTGTCTTTGCTGTAAGCGGCGGGTTTCCCGTCTTTGTCGGCATAGATGCGGAAGATGGAGAAATCTCCCGTGTGGCGGGGCCACATCCAGTTGTCGGTGTCTGCGCCGAACTTGCCGATGGAGGAGGGGGGAGCGCCTACCATGCGGATGTCGCTATAGGTGGTCTTTACGAACAGATAGTATCTGTTTCCACCGTAGAAGGCTTTCAGTTCCAGCTTGCGGCCGGGTGTCAGGGCGATGCCTTCGGACTTGGCGAAGCGGTCGGCTACTGTCTTCAGGTATTTGGGAGACAGATAATTGGTGCCGTTCGGGTCGTCGTCGGTTTTCAGTTGTTCGTTTACGTAGTCTGTCACGTCCAGTATCCGGTCGATGTAGGTGACGGTGAGTCCCTTGCAGGGAAGCTCCTCTTCGCGGGACATAGCCCAGAAACCGTCGGTCAGGTAGTCGTGTTCCACCGAGCTGTGTTGCTGTATGGCGCCATAGCCGCAGTGGTGGTTGGTCAGTACCAGGCCTTCGGCAGAGATGACTTCGCCGGTACAGCCACCGCCGAAATGCACCACGGCATCCTTCAGGGCAATGCCGTCGGGATTGTAGATTTGGTTGGTGGGGATGAGCAGTCCGAGTTCCGTCATGGCTACTTCGTTCTGCTTTTGCAGGTCGGTGAGCATCCACATACCTTCGTCGGCGTGTGCGGCAAGGACAGAAGATGTAATGAATAATGATAATAGGATTCTTTTCATGGTGATGTGCGTTAGAAGAGCATCTGAGAGGGGGGCTATTCAGTATACGACTGAATAGGGTTAAGTATACGACTGAATGGCATTCACTATACGACTGAATGCCATTCAGTATGGGAGGTAATCTCTCAGAGGCTTTAATTTATTCTATAATGTTCATTTCTTTTATCAGATGACTGCAATTGCCCAGTTTGTCGAGGATGAAGAGCACGTAGCGTATATCCAGTGCAATGCAACGCTGCAGGTCATTGTTGAAGTTGATGTCACCGCTCAGAGATTCCCAGTTGCCGTCGAAAGCAGTACCGATGAGCTGTCCTTCGCCATTGATGACGGGGCTGCCGGAGTTACCGCCGGTGATGTCGTTCGTCGTGAGGAAGCAAACCGGCATGGTGCCGTCTGCCATGGCGTAGCGTCCGAAGTCTTTCTTTTGAATCAGTTCTTTCAGCTTGGCGGGTACCACGAATTCACGGTCTTCGGGATTCTCTTTTTCAAGGATACCGTCGGTAGTGGTATAGTAGTCGTAGTGTACGGCATCGCGTGGGCTGTATGATTTTACATTACCATAGGTCAGACGCATGGTGAAGTTGGCATCCGGATAGGAGGGGACGGGCTGTTTCATTTCACCCAAGCCACGGATGTAGGCCTTGTGGAGCAGTTCCATTCCGCTTTCCAGTTCCATGTATTGCTTTCCGAGTTCCTGCAGCTTTTCGTTCTTGGAGCGCGAGTAAGCCGTAGCAGGGTCTTTCTCGATGGCTTTCACGGTGGGCTTTGCCAGGAATTTATCCAGGTTCTTGCGGTTGGAGAGGATGGAGTTGTCGTAAATGTTGTCTACGTATGCGTTGTAGTCGCCCTTGAACTCTCCGTTGATGGTTTGGTAGAAGGAGGGCAGCTCGTCGGCGTTCAGTGCCTTGGCAAGGGCGGGCAGGATGGCTTTGGCTACGGCGCGGTCCACTTCGTGGTCGTAGTCTTTATTGTGGATACCATCGTATGCATTTTTCAACTGCTTCTTCGAAGCTTGCAGCAATGAGTCGTTCTTCTCTTCGAGCGCTTTCTTTATGTTATCCATAATAAGGTAGGTACTGCCGAATTCGATAGCACCGCGCAATGCTTCGTTGGTATAGTAGAGCTGGCGCAGCGTGGGGGTGCTTTTCTCGATGATGGCATCAATTTTCTCTACCACACCCTCGTATTCGGGTTTTCCTTGGGCAAAGGCGGCATACTTTTTCTCGATTTCGGCTTTGGCGCCCAACACGTCATTGTCGATGATTGCCTTGTTCATACCAATGGAGTTCTTCCAGTAGTTACTGCTTCCGGCAAACTTGCTGGCATACTGGATGCGGGTCTTGTCACTGGCATCCATATACTTGCGCAGCACTTCGAGGCGTACGCCGCGCATATCAATCATTGCCTGATTCACGGCGTTCATGCGTTGCTTCACTTCGCTCTGGGTGAGGTAACGTTCTGTGCTGCCGGGGAAGCCCATAATCATGGCGTAGTCACCTTCGTTCAGACCTTTGATGGAGATGGGCAGGAACTTCGGCGTTTTCAGGGGTACATTGCTTTCACTGTATTCAGCCGGCTCTCCGTTGGCATCGGCATAGATACGGAACATGGAGAAGTCGCCCGTGTGGCGCGGCCACATCCAGTTGTCGGTCTCACCGCCAAACTTACCTACCGAGGAGGGAGGAGCGGCAACCATACGCACGTCGCTGTATACCTTATAATAGAACATATAGAATTTGTTTCCTGCATAGAAGGGGAGTGCGCGTACTTCAATACCCGGTTTACCCTTCAAATCGCTCTTCTCCAGTTCCTCTTTTGCCAGTTTGCTGAGGAACGGGGAAGTCAGTGCATCGATTTCCGTCACTTCGCCTGCCTTTATTTTAGCGTTGACAAGGTCGGTGATGTCTACAATGCGGTGTACGAAACGGAATTTCAATCCCGGGGTGGGCAGTTCTTCACTGCGGTTCATGGCCCAGAAACCATCTGTCAGATAATCGTGTTCCACGCTGCTGTGCTGCTGTATGGCACCGTATCCGCAATGGTGATTGGTCAGAATCAGTCCTTCCGGAGAGATGATTTCGCCGGTACAGCCACCGCCAAAGATACCTACAGCATCTTTCAGTGACACGCCGTTGGGATTGTAAAGGTCGTCAGCCTCCAGCTTCAGTCCTTGCTTTTTCATCATGTCGATGGAGTTCTGCTGCTTCATCAGTTGCAACAACCACATTCCTTCGTCTGCACGCGCAGAGCAGACTGTCAGTGCGGCAATGGCCGCAAGCAAACCTTTCTTAAATGTAATCTTCATATAATCAATTATTAAGTAATGTCTTTGAATTTCATTGTCATCGCTTGTGGGCTTATGGCTTTATGGCATTGTTTCTTATTGCTTCCATAATGTTTGCAGGCGGACGCTGGTTCATCAGTTCGTTCTTCATAAAGTCCATGTATGGGGCTGCGTGACTGAAGAACTTATGATATCCTGCACAAAGGTAATTCAGTCCCGGCTCTCCGTCGGCTGTACGTGCAAAACGGTTCTTTGGACATTCGCCGTTGCAGGCAAACAGCCATTCACACTCCCTGCATTGGGTGGGGAGCGATTGTTGCTTCATCAGTCCGAAGGCTTGTTGCCGTTCGCCGTACATCATCTCCACCAGTGTATTCTGATGGATGTTGCCCAGTTTATATTCGGGGAAAACAAAATGGTCGCACGCATATACGTCTCCGTTGAACTCCATGACGCCTGCATGGCCGCAAGTCTTTGCCATGGAACATACACCCGGTTGTTCGCCTATCCAGTTGGCAAGGGTAGAGTCGAATAACTGTATGTAGTAAGTACCCACGTCCTGCTTTACCCATTCGTCGAACAAGGCGCAGAGGAAGTCTCCCCATTGTTCCGGCGTGACGGAAAAGTCTGCCAGCTGCGTGCTCTTTTCCTTGTCTGCCAGGGAGGCAAGATGGCGTCCGTCCCCATGAGGGGCAATGCGCTCCACGATGGGGGCAAACTGGATGTAATGGCATCCTATCTCCTTGAAGAAATTATAGAAGTCCAGCGGATAGTCGGCGTTGTAGTCATTGACCACTGCCATTCCGTTCCATTCCACACCGTGCTTTTTCAGCAGGTTGATGCCCTGCATCACCTTGACAAAAGAGGGCTTGCCCTGCTTGTTCTTCCGGTATTCGTCATGGAACTCTTGCGGTCCGTCTATGGAGACGCCCACCAACCAGTTGTTTTCTTTGAAAAACCGGCACCATTCATCGGTGAGCAACGTGCCGTTGGTCTGTATGCAGTTGTCGATGGTGCGTCCGTTGGCATATTTCCTTTGCAGCTCCATGGCCCGTTTGTAGAAAGACAGCGGACGCATCAGTGTCTCTCCGCCATGCCAGGTGAATAGAACCTGGGGCATGGTCTGCGAGTTGATGTACTCCTCGATAAACTTTTCCAGAAGTTCATCACTCATTACATGCTTGGGATTATCTCTATATAGTTTGGATTTCTCCAGATAATAGCAATAATCGCATGCCAAATTGCATACCGCACCTACCGGTTTCAGCATTACATAGAGCGGTTTGGCAAAAGGTGCATAGGTTGACATGTATATTTTCTCTATTTTTATAATTTATAATTGTGCAAAAATACGTAAACCGAATGAAAAATCCTTTCTTTCTATCCGGTTTATAAGGAATATTAATACCTTTGCTGGGTGTAATTCAAAAATCGTTTCTTGCATGATTAGAATGAGTGTGAACCGCATTTTACCCTTTTTGCTCCTGCTTGTGCTCTTTACTTCTTGCAACCGCAAGTATAAGATAGAGGGCAGTTCCTCGGTAACCAGCCTTGACGGAAAGATGTTGTTCCTCAAGACGCTTCGGGACGGGCAATGGGTGAACGTCGACTCGGCAGAGGTTATCCATGGGCATTTCAAGATGAAAGGCCGGGCCGATTCCGTGATGATGGTGACTCTTTATATGGACCACGAGGGCATTATGCCTTTGGTGCTGGAAGACGGCAAAATCGTGGTTTCCATCTCCAATACTCAGTTGATTGCCAAAGGGACTCCTTTGAATGACAAACTGTACGAGTTCATAGACAAGCGCAATTCCCTGGAAGTGAAGATAGAGGAGCTGGAACGGAAAGAGGCGCGTATGGTGCTGGACGGTGCCAATCTGGATGACGTGCATGGGCAGTTGGCAAAGGAAGGCGAAGTACTTGTGAAGGAGATGAACGACTACGTCCGGCAGTTCATTGTAGATAACTTTGAGAATGTGCTGGGCCCCAGTGTATTCATGATGATGTGCAGCACACTGCCCTATCCGGTGATGACTCCGCAGATTGAGGACATCATGAGAACTGCTCCCTTGTCTTTTAAAGAGAATACTTTGGTGAAGGATTTCCTTACAAAGGCGAAGGAGAACATGCAGCTGATTGAAGAGCAGAAACGCATGAAGCAAAATGCTTCTGTAGGAGGACAGAAATAAACAGGAATGAGTTGATAATGACAAACGGGAATGCCTGAATATCTTGATAGGATATTTAGGCATTCCCGTTTGTCATTATGTCTTTATCTGTCCTGGTCTTCGTTCTTCACCATCCCTTTATACTTTTCCGGCAATGCACTCTCCACCGCCGCATAAGCCTCGTTCATGCTTGCCTTGATGTTTTCTGCCCCTTTCCCTTTGGGAGGAATAGGTTCATGGATGGTCAGTATCATCCGGTGGCGGTGTATCCACTTTCCGGTGCGTGGAAGAATCTCGAACGAGCCGTCTATAGTGACGGGCACCACTTCCAGTTGCAGTTCATCCGCCAGCTGGAAAGCACCTCTCTTGAAGTAGCCCATGTGCCCCGTGAAGGTACGTGCCCCTTCGGGAAATACTACCAGTGACACGCCGTCTTTCAAAGATGATTCTGCCTGCCGCATGGTGGCAAGCACCTTCTTGGGGCTGGAACGGTCGACGAAGATATGTCCTGCGCTCTCGCATGCCTTGCCGACAAACGGGATTTTGCGCAGGCTCTTCTTCATCATCCATTTGAAGTTCCGTCCCAGGAATCCGTATATCAGGAATATGTCGAAGGCACCTTGGTGATTGGGCACAAACACGTAGGAAGTACGTTTATGTATTTTCTCCCTTCCATGTACCTCCACCGGAATAAGCAGTATATAGCAGATGAGCTGTGACCAGATTTTACCGGGATAGTAACCCCAGATATGCGCTCCTCCTATCAGCGAACCGATGATGGTGACCAATGCTGTAAGGATAGTCAGTACCAATAAAATGGGCAACGCAAAGCAAACCTGATAAATAATATAAAGTATCTTCATAGGTGTCGGATTTTTTATTGCTACAAAGATATACCTTTTTCTTATTTCGTCACTCTTTCTCTCTTACTAATTTTAGTACTGTAATTTCCGGCCATGCCCCGAACCGGAACGGCAGTCCTACATAGCCGATGCCAATATTTACGTACAAAGCCCTCTTGCCTTCGTAGTACATTCCTCTCCATTCCGGATAGATAAGTTCGGCAAGGGAATGTCCGAACAAGATGCCTTGCATGGCGTGGGTGTGTCCTGCAAGCATCAGTGAAATATCCGATCGGGGCAGTACCTCGCGCCTCCAGTGGGTAGGGTTATGGCTGAGCAATATTTGGAACATTCCCTCCGTGCCCTGCATGGCTTGCGGCAAGTCTGCAAATTGGGAGAAAGGAGGCTCCCCGTCGTTTTCCACACCGATGAGGGCTATGCTGTCACCTTTGTGATGAAGGATGTCATGCTCATTGTTCAGCAGTTTCCATCCCATTGCTTTCTGCTGCCGGATTAAATAGTCCAGATTGGCGATTTCTGCTTTCGGGCTTTGCCAGTGATAGTATGAGCCATAGTCATGATTGCCGAGGATGGAGTATACTCCGTCCGGTGCATATAGTTGGGAGAGTATTTCTTGGAAACCATCCAGTTCGTGGCTCTGCTGGTTCACGAGGTCACCGGTGAAGACAATCAGGTCCGGCTTCTGTCCGTTGACTAAATCGACCAACTGTTTGATGGGTTCCGGATTGCCTTGCCAACTGCCGATGTGTATGTCCGATATTTGCACGATGCGGTAGCCGTCGAAACCTTCCGGAATATTGGCAGAACGGTATTCCACTTCTTTTGTATCGAAACGGGTGATGCCTGCCAGGGTACCGTAAAGGATATTGAAGAAGCTGACGACAGCCAAAACCAGTCCTATAGCGGTGAACGGGCTGCGGGGACAACGACGGATGATGAAGTGCGCCAGTACTCCCATCAGCGAGCAAAGCATGAATATGGTTTTTGGAAAAACAAACAGCATGATGGTAATTGCCAGTCTGCCTATGGCCTGCGTATGGTTTGACATCGCATTGTCGCCCGTGAGGAACATGAAGTAAACATAGCCTGCCGCTAATAGCAAGGTGGGAAGCCAATAAAGGCAGTGAAGGACTGCCTTTCTGGTTTTTCTTACTACATAAACCAAGTAAATGTAAAGGTCGGGGATGAGAAGGAAAAGGATGAAAACAAGAGTTACTCGGTGCATATATCTTTCAATTCTTCAATGTTCTTTTTAATATTGTCCAGATGTTTGTAAATCACTTTTTTGTAGAGAATATAGATAATTAGCGCGTCAAATACTACGAAAAGGGTAATCAGTAGGGCTTGTACGCTGGCTGGTGCCAGATGATATTCCATCACCCAATAGTTGAGGATATTGAAAAGGATAATCCAAATGGAGATGCCCATCACTTCATATCTGGTCCATTGGCGGAAGGTGGTCATACGGCGACTGACTTCGGCAACCCCCATTTCATCAATACGCGTGTCCTTGTTCCAGCGGTATGTTTTCCAGTCCCACCACATGCCTATGAGGATGCTTATAGCGATGAATCCCAGTAAAGCGACAATCTTGCCTTGCAGCTGCTCATTGAAGCCGAAGGTGGGCAGCAACAGCCATATAAGCAGAAGGGCTGCCAGACCTACCGCTCCCATTCCGATAGAGAAACGCTGTATGACTACGAGTCGTCCCAGACTTTTGCGGGTATTGGCCTTGTAGCCGGCAATCAGTTCGGTAATCTGCTGTTCGTCAGCAATCGGTTCTTTCTGCAACTGTTCATTCAGTGCGTTCCATGATTTCTTCAGTTCATCCAGTTCCATATATTTATTCCTCCTTATTCATTTTTTTCAATTTGTCCTTGATGCGGCTGAGTTTGGTGGCAACGTTTGTCAAGGTCAGCCCGGTGATTTCGGCAATTTCTTCGTAGCTTTTCTCTTCCAGATAGAGCAGTATGATGGACTTTTCCAATTGTCCCAGTCGGTTTATCATCCGGTAGAGCTGCCGTAGCATGGCTTGTGTCTCGTCGGTTTCTTCAGTCCGGTCGGCTTCCTGGGTGAGGGTGACGATTTCGGGGATGTTCTTTTCTTTGCGGATAAAGCTGATGCACGTGTTCAGTGCGATGCGGTAAATCCATGTGGAAATCTTACACTCCCGCCGGAACTTGGGAAATGCTTTCCATAAGTTGAGCACCACTTCCTGATACAGGTCGTTGAGGGTAGCATTGGGCGTGGTGTACAGATAGCACACCTTATATATCACGCGCTCATACTCCCGTACCACGGATACAAACTCTTGTTCTGCATTTTCCATCTTTTAGCTTCTTTCGAATTGCTTTTGCACTGTTAGTCGCATTGTGTGGCGATAAATCACAGTTCAAAAAGGATTATTTTAATGTGTTAATGTGCCTATATGCTAATGTGCCAATGACCTGCGGCATGGTAGCACAATATACATATAGCGCAGCCAATTGGCACATTAGCACATTATTCATATTGTAGTGGCTAAAAACTTCCGCATATTCCCTATTGGCATTCCCCGGCGGCGGGCGTAGTCTTCCAGCTGGTCTTCTCCAATCTTGCCCACTGCAAAGTATCGGGATGCGGGATGTGCCAGCATCATGCCGCAGACGGAGGAGTGAGGGTGCATGGCTCCATGTTCAGTCAGCGTGATGCCTATCTGTTTCATGCCGAGCAGTTCGTCCAGCAGGAAATTCACGGATTGGTCGGGTAGGGAGGGGTATCCCACAGCGGGGCGGATGCCTTGGTACTTCTCGACCAGCAAATCCGGAATGGACAAGGATTCGTCGGGGGCATAGCCCCAAGCCTCCTTGCGGACATATTCGTGCATCTTTTCTGTGGCGGCTTCGGCGAGGCGGTCGTTCAAGGTTTGTACAAGGAGATGTTTGTAAGGGTCGTTCTTGTAAGTCTCTTCGGCCTCTTCACTGATGGTAGAGGCGAAAAGTCCTACGATGTCGGGCGTGCCCGAAGAGAGGGGACGTACAAAATCACTCAGACAGAGAAATGGACCGCCATCGGGTTGGGGTGTCTGCTGGCGGAGCAGTGGGAAGGTTGTTCCTTCTATCAAGAGGTTATCTCCGTCTGCATTTGCCTGGCAAAGCCTGAAGATGCAATGGATGGAGATTGTTTCGTCCAGTCGGCCGAGCATTCTATTGGCTTCCTTGAAGAGCTGCATGGCTTCGGAAGCTTTGGTACGTTCCTCCTCGGGAAAGGTTGTCAGCCAAAGTGCACGGCAGGAATCGCAGCCATGGATGTTGGCTATAGCCGCAAAGCGAGGCTGGAAGCCCCAGGCATGGAAGAAATAAATCCAGTTGATGTAAGGGGTTACTTCATGAATCCGATACGAAAGCAATTCATGCCCCGGTGCCAGTATTGTCCTTTTCATCCCATTTAATCCTTAATCCCTAATCCCTAATCCTTAATTCCTAGCCTTCACTCCCCAAATCTCAGTTCCTCGCCACGATAAGCGTCGTCCACCATGCCGTCGCTATAAACGGGATGTCCGTTGGCAAAAGTCCTTTCCACTTTCCAGTTGAAGGTATGCCCTTCCAATGGGCTCCAGCCGCATTTGCTCAAAACTTTGTCGGCTGTCACTTCCCACGGGGCATCGGGGCGTACCAGCACAAGGTCTGCCCGGTAACCTTCACGGATATAGCCGCGCTCGTTGATGCGGTAAATTTGTGCGGGAGCATGGCACATTTTTTCAACGATGGTCTCGAGTGTGAATATTCCCTCATCTACCAGTTGCAGCATGCTGACAAGCGAAAACTGTATCATCGGCATGCCGGACATGGCCTTCAAGGCACCCCCTTCTTTTTCGGAGAGCAGATGGGGCGCATGGTCGGTGGCTATAACGTCTATCAGGCCGGAGTTGACGGCTGCACGCAGGGCATCGCGGTCGGCTTGCTTCTTAATGGCAGGATTGCACTTGATACGTGTGCCCAACGTGCGATAGTCACTGAGCGTGAAGAGGAGATGGGCAACGCATGCTTCGGCGGTGATATGCTTCTCGGAAAGTGAATAGTCATTGAACAGTTGCAGTTCCTTGGCTGTGGACACATGCAGAATATGCAGCCGTGCACCGGCAATCCTTGCCAGCCGTACTGCCAGTTCAGAGGATGCATAGCATGCTGCCGAAGAGCGGATGTAGGGATGCTTGCCTATGGGAATATCATTCTCTCCGGCAAACATTTCCTTATACTTGGCAATATTGTTCTTGATGGTTTCCTGGTCTTCGCAGTGGGCGGCAATCAGCATGTCTGTACCGTTGAAGATGTTCAGCAGGCTGTTCATCTTGTCTACCAGCATGTTTCCGGTACTGGAACCCATGAATAGCTTGATGCCGCAGACGCGGTGCTTGTCCAGCTTGCCGAATTCGCTGTAATTGTCGTTTGTAGCACCGAAATAGCAGGAATGGTTTACGATACACTTCTCGTTCAGTAAATCAAGTTTGGCGTTCAAGGCATCCAGCGTAGTGGTCACCGGATTTGTATTGGGCATATCCATGATGGAGGTTACACCACCTGCGGCAGCCGCACGGCTTTCGGTGAGGATGTCCGCTTTGTGGGTCAGCCCGGGATCGCGAAAATGTACATGGTCGTCGATGATGCCAGGCAACAGATAGCATCCGGTGGCATCTATGGTCTCGTCACAAGGGGCGGAGAGAGGTTTCCAGTTGGTCAGTACCTCTGCAATGCGTCCGTCTTCTATCACTACGGAACCTTTCACGGATTGTCCTTCGTTGACAATCGTAGCGTTATGTATCAATGTTCTTTTCATATCTTCCTAATATTTATAGTAAACCCCTGTCACTCTATCACCTATCACTTCATCTCCTTATCTACGGTAGGATATTTATGGAACCAACTGTTCCATTTCAACCGAATCACTCCGAATACGGCTTCACCAAAAATACTGCTGTTCATTTTGGAGGTGCCCAGTTCGCGATTAATGAAGATGACAGGCACTTCCTTTACCTTGAAGCCACATTTGTAGGCGGTGAATTTCATTTCTATCTGGAAGGCGTATCCTTTGAAGCGGATGCCGTCCAGATTGATAGTCTCCAATACCCGGCGGCGGTAACATACGAATCCGGCTGTAGTATCGTGGATGGGCAGCCCGGTGATGAAGCGTACATATTTGGAGGCAAAATAAGACATCAGTACACGTCCCATGGGCCAGTTCACTACGTTCACACCACTCACATAACGTGAACCGATGGCTACATCGGCACCCTCTTCGGAGCAAGCGCGGTAGAGACGGGGCAGGTCTTGGGGATTGTGGCTGAAGTCGGCATCCATTTCGAAGATATACTCATAACCTCGTTGCAATGCCCACTTAAAGCCGGCTATATAGGCTGTTCCCAATCCCAGCTTTCCTTTGCGCTCCACCATGAAGAGGCGTTCAGGAAACTCCTGCTGCAAGGTCTTTACAATGGCAGCCGTTCCGTCGGGCGAACCGTCTTCAATGACAAGGATGTGAAAACCATGTTTCAGAGCAAAAACGGCACGGATGATATTTTCTATATTCTCCCGTTCATTGTAGGTGGGGATGATGACAATGCTGTCTGATGTTTGCATACTTATAGGTAATGGGGGTTATAACTGGGAACAAATGTAATACATTTCTTTTTTATCTGGCAGCATTTTCACACAAATCTTGATTTTGCAAAGTTCTGGCGCCACGACTCTTTCATTTATGTAGCTCCTTCTAACTCCTGACTATAAGGAATGCAGGTTAAATCAAAGAACCGTATGCTTGATTTTGAACTTTAGCCTCAATCTTTAGCTATTCCCGTTTCAATCATTAACAGAAAACATTCAAACTATTAAAGAAAAACTTTCGAAGTATAAAGGATAAAGTGGGTAGATATAGGGAGAAAAAGTGCTCTTCAGTCTTGGTCTGTCTATCCCAAGCCTTGGGATAGACAGACCAAACCCTGGGATACATGTCCGCAGGCTGGGGATAAACTTTGTGTAACATAACTCCTGAATAGGGATTGTACAGGCTGTGTTATTCATAATTGGAGGAAAAGAAGTTTCATTGCCTTCCCCGATAAATAGGGCGATACAGAAAAAAGGTGAAGGATGTGCAGGCTGACAGCAGAAAGATTATTTCAGAGAACATAGTTGCCGACAGGTCAAAGCTAAAGATTATTTGTGTATTTTTGCACCGAATTTATTTCGGTAGGATACCTTATGAGAGGCAATACCGGGGGAAAAAGCGCAAAGCAATGAATATAACTGAACTGCAACAATCTTATGCTTCCCATCCCAATGTAGAGGGGGTGTGCAGGCTTCTGAAAGATAACTCTGTCCGTCACCTATATTGCGGAGGTTTATATGCCTCTGCCGCTTCTTTGTTTTCGTCTGTATTGGTTCAGCGGGCTACTTGTCCGCTCGTTTTCATTCTGGGCGATATGGAGGAAGCCGGTTATTTCTATCATGATTTGACGCAGATATTGGGGACAGAGCAGGTATTGTTTTTTCCTTCTTCATTTCGCCGCGCCATCAAGTACGGGCAGAAGGATGCGGCAAACGAAATACTCCGTACAGAAGTGCTGAGCCGCCTGCAAAAAGGAGAAGAGGGGCTTTGCGTGGTGACCTATCCGGATGCGCTGGCCGAAAAGGTTGTCTCTCGTAAGGAACTGGGAGAGAATACACTGAAACTGCATGCAGGCGAGAGGGTGGATATGAACTTCGTGACGGACGTATTGCGCAGCTACGGTTTTGAATATGTGGACTACGTCTACGAGCCGGGGCAGTATGCCGTTCGTGGCAGTATTATCGACGTCTTTTCCTTCTCTTCCGAATATCCCTTCCGTATAGACTTTTTCGGCGATGAGGTGGAAAGCGTCCGTACCTTCGAGGTGGAAACACAGCTCTCGAAAGAGAAGAAAGAAAGCATCGTGATAGTTCCCGACTTGAGCCATAGCCTGGAAAAAAAAGGAAGCGGCGGCATGGTGTCGTTCCTCGATTTCCTTCCGTCGGACAGCTTGCTTGCCATGCGCGACTTTCTCTGGTTGCGCGAACGCATCCAGACCGTGCACGACGAATCGCTCACCCCACAGGCCATCGCCGCCCGTGAGTCGGAGGAGAATGGAGCCATCACGCTGGAAGGCAAGCTGATTGATGGTGGCGAGTTCACCCTGCGCGCCCTCGATTTCCGCCGGATGGAGTTCGGCAACAAGCCCACCGGAACGCCGGATGCTACCGTCTCGTTCCATACTACGGTACAGCCTATCTTCCATAAAAACTTCGACATGGTGGCGGAGAGTTTCTGCGAATACCTCTCCCGTCACTACACCATCTACATATGCAGCGATAGCCTGAAACAGACCGACCGCATCCGTGCCATCTTTGAGGACCGTGGAGACGACATATCCTTCACTGCCGTAGAACGGACATTGCACGAAGGTTTTGCCGACGACACTTTGCGTATTTGTGTCTTTACCGACCATCAGCTGTTCGACCGCTTTCACAAGTATAATTTGAAGAGCGACAAGGCACGTAGCGGCAAGGTAGCTTTGAGCTTGAAAGAGTTGAATCAGTTCACTCCCGGCGACTATGTGGTGCATACCGACCACGGTGTGGGGCGTTTTGCCGGACTGGTGCGTATTCCCAACGGTGACACTACGCAGGAGGTGATGAAGATTGTCTATCAGAACGAAGATGTGGTGTTTGTCTCCATCCACTCCCTGCACAAGGTTTCCAAGTACAAGGGAAAGGAGGGTGAAGCGCCCCGCCTCAACAAGCTCGGCACCGGAGCTTGGGAGAAGCTGAAAGACCGCACTAAGACGAAGATAAAGGATATTGCCCGCGACTTGATAAAACTCTACTCGCAACGCCGCGAGGAGAAGGGGTTCCAATACAGTCCCGACAGCTTCCTGCAACGGGAGTTGGAAGCCTCCTTCATCTATGAGGATACCCCCGACCAAAGCAAGGCTACTTCCGACGTGAAGGCCGACATGGAGAGTGCCCGTCCGATGGACCGCCTGGTGTGCGGTGACGTGGGCTTCGGCAAGACGGAGGTGGCTGTTCGTGCCGCTTTCAAGGCTGTGGCGGACAATAAGCAGGTGGCTGTACTGGTGCCCACTACCGTACTTGCCTATCAGCATTTCCAGACCTTCAAGGAGCGCTTGAAAGGTTTGCCTTGCCGGGTGGAGTATCTGAGTCGTGCCCGCACCGCTGCTCAGGCAAAGGCTGTAGTGAAAGGGCTTGCCGAAGGGGAAGTGAATATTCTTATCGGTACCCACCGTATCCTGGGAAAAGACGTTAAGTTCAAAGACCTTGGTTTGTTGATTATTGATGAGGAGCAGAAGTTCGGCGTCTCCGTCAAGGAGAAACTCCGCCAATTGAAGGTGAATGTGGATACGCTGACCATGACGGCTACACCCATTCCCCGTACCTTGCAGTTTTCGCTGATGGGTGCCCGTGATTTGAGTGTCATCCAGACTCCGCCGCCCAACCGTTATCCCATCCAGACGGAGGTGCATACCTTCAACGAGGAAATCATTGCCGACGCCGTCAATTTCGAGATGAGCCGTAACGGGCAGGTATTCTTCGTGAATAACCGTATTTCCAATCTGGTTGAGTTGAAGGCCATGATAGAGCGGCACATTCCCGACTGCCGTGTCTGTATCGGACACGGACAGATGGAGCCTGCCGAACTGGAGAAGATAATCTTTGATTTCGTCAATTACGATTACGATGTGCTGCTTGCCACTACCATCATCGAAAGTGGCATCGACATACCCAATGCCAATACCATTATCATCAACCAGGCGCAGAACTTCGGCCTCAGTGACTTGCACCAGATGCGCGGACGTGTGGGGCGGAGCAATAAAAAAGCTTTCTGTTACCTGCTGGCACCGCCTTTGTCCTCCCTTACTCCCGAAGCAAAACGACGCCTGCAAGCCATCGAGAACTTCTCCGACCTGGGCAGTGGCATCCACATTGCCATGCAGGACCTTGACATCCGTGGCGCAGGCAATATGCTCGGTGCCGAACAGAGTGGTTTCATTGCCGACCTAGGCTACGAGACGTATCAAAAGATTCTTTCCGAAGCTGTGCACGAACTGAAGACCGACGAGTTTGCCGACCTTTATGCCGAAGAACTGAAAGCAGACGGAGGCGTCATCAGTGGAGAACAGTTTGTCGACGAATGCCAGGTGGAAAGCGACCTTGAACTTCTGTTGCCTGCCGATTACGTGACTGGCAGCAGCGAGCGTATGTTGCTCTATCGCGAGTTGGACGGATTGACACTCGACAAGGATGTGGATGCTTTCCGTTCCCGCCTCGAAGACCGCTTCGGCCCGATTCCTCCCGAAACGGAAGAACTGCTGCGCATCGTTCCCTTGCGACGCCTGGCTGCCCGCCTCGGCGTGGAGAAAGTCTTTCTGAAAGGTGGGCGCATGTCCCTGTTCTTCGTCTCCAATCCGGACAGCCCGTACTATCAGAGCCAGGCTTTCGGTAAGGTCATTGCCTACATGATGAAGTACACCCGGCGTTGTGACCTGCGCGAACAGAACAACAAACGGAGTATGTTGGTGAAGGATGTCAAGACGGTAGAAGAAGCTGTCTGTGTGTTGCAGGAGGTAGTGGCAATGCAGGTGGAAGAGTAAACTGTTGCCACTCCTGCCACTAACGTCCGAACTGCAAGGCGAATCCCAAATTGAAGAAAGTGATGTTGTTTTTGAACCAGCTATGGTCTACTCCGTCATCATAGCCGTCCGTGTTGTAAAGTCGTGCATCGGGGTTGGCAAACCAGTCTGCTGTTAGGAAATCACAGCGAATCATACCCGAGAGTTTACGGCTGATGCGGAACTCATAGCCTGCTGCGAAAGTTATTCCACAATATCCTTTATGGAAAAGGTGTCCGTTCCGTTCACCGCGTTTATATGTCCGTTCCTGATAGTTCATATACCCGATGCCGAACGAGAGGAACAGTCCTTGATTCCCGTTGCTCCACAAGGGCCGGTATGTGATGTTGGGGCGTATGCAGTGCAGATGTGCCTTATCCGGCAGGCGTGCCATGCGTAGATAGTCATATTGAAGTCCTGCGGCAAATAGGGGCGTGATGTAGTAGCGGCCTTCTGTCATCAGGTCATATCCCACCCGGTTGCCATTCTTGCTGAAGAAGTCGTTACGGTTTCCCTCTACATGAGGTAAGGATACACCGCCACCGAAGATGATACTGTAATTTTGCGGCAGGCATTCGCTTTGTGCCAGCAGACCTGTCGCTCCGATGGGGAGTAGGGATAGGCAGAGGAGGAGGAATCGTTTCATGTAGTTGCTGTGAGTTTCTTGGAAATATCGTATTTTTATCGTTTCCCGTATAGCTTGTCTATCAAATCCGTCCGTCCTATCCGGCGCAGTTCGTTTATGATGTTCCTGCGCTCTTCGGGTTTGTACCAGAAGAAGAATTGGCGTTGAGCCTGTTTCTCGCGCTGCGTTTTGGCACTGAATACCGGTTCCAGCGTATAAGGATGGAAGCCCGTGTACCATGCTTCGGTGGCAACGGTCATGGGAGTAGGGGTAAAGTCTTGCACTTGTTCCAGATGGAAGTCCAGTCGCTTGGTGATGACGGCAAGTTCTGCCATATCTTCCTCCTTGCATCCGGGATGGCTGCTGATGAAATAAGGAATAAGCTGCTGGCGTAGTCCTTCTTCATGGTTAATCCTGTCGAATATCTTCTTGAACTCACCGAACTGGCTGAACGGAGGCTTGCGCATGATGTTGAGCACGCGGTCTGACGTATGCTCCGGTGCTACCTTCAGGCGACCGCTGACATGGCGGGCAATGAGCTCGCGGGTATATTCCTGCGTACTTTTGTTAGTGTTCGGGTCCTTGCTCTGGTGCAGCAGCAGGTCATAGCGTACACCGCTGCCAATGAAGGACTTCTTGATGCCGGGCAGGGCATCTACGGCATGATAGATGTCGAGCAGCGGACGGTGGTCCGTATTCAGGTTGGGGCATACCTTGGGGTAGATGCACGACGGGCGTTTGCATTTCCTGCAGACGGCCTCATCCCGTCCCTTCATGCGGTACATATTGGCCGACGGGCCTCCCAAATCGCTCAAATAACCCTTGAAGTCTGGCAGCTCCGTGATGGCTTTCACCTCTTTCAGAATGCTCTCCTTGCTGCGGCTTACGATGAATTTGCCCTGGTGTGCGGAGATGGTGCAGAAGGCACATCCTCCGAAACATCCGCGATGCAGGTTGACGGAGAACTTTATCATGTCGTATGCCGGAATACGTTTTCCCTTGTATTTGGGATGGGGCAGGCGCGTGTATGGCAAGTCGAAAGAACGGTCGAGTTCAGCTTCCGTCAAAGGGGGATAGGGAGGATTGACTACTACCGTCAGCTTGCCGCTCTTTTGCAAGATGCGGGATGCTGTATATTTGTTGCTTTCCTCCTCGATATGACGGAAGTTGGCAGCTTCTTTCTTTTTATCTTTCAGACATTCTTCATGGGAAAAGAGGGTGATATCCCCTTCTTGTACCACTACTTCCTTGTCAAGGTAAACCATTTGGGGAATATCGGCGATGAGCTTTTTGAAGCTTGGGGCGTCCATCTGTGTCTGTTGGCGTTTCAGCCTTTCCGCAAGTTCCACCACCGGTTTCTCTCCCATACCGTAGATGAGTGAGTCGGCTCCGCTGTCAAGGAGGATGCTGGGGCGTACACGGTCCTGCCAATAGTCATAGTGCGTCAGGCGGCGCATGCTTGCCTCGATGCCGCCCAGTACGACGGGGACATCGGGGAATAGCTTCTTTAATATCTGGGTATATACAATGGAAGGGTACTCCGGACGCATATCCGGACGTGCATCCGGGGTATAGGCGTCATCACTGCGCAAGCGTTTGTTGGCAGTATATTTGTTGACCATCGAATCCATACAGCCGGGACTGATGCCGAAGAACAGACGGGGACGTCCCAGTTTTTTGAAGTCGCGCAAGTCGTCGCGCCAGTTGGGTTGGGGGATGATGGCTACGCGCAATCCTTCTGCTTCGAGGATGCGGCCTATGACGGCGGCTCCAAAAGAAGGGTGATCCACGTAGGCGTCACCGCTGAAAAGTATTACATCCAATTCGTCCCAACCACGCAGTTCCACTTCTTTCTTGGTAGTAGGAAGCCAGTCTGTAAGGCGATATTCTTTCATTTGCACATTAAAAACTGTAATGTCATCCGTTCTCCGTCGTAAATCTCACGGAAGCCTATCTGCTGCTCGGAAAGATACTCTTTCATGTCATTGAAGGCAGCAGCGTCGTCCATGATGATTTCCAGCTTCTCGCCTTTTCCGGCCTCGCACATGGCTTTGATGGCAGGGATTAAAGGGCTGTAATGCTGTTGTCCGCAGGTGTCGATGGTTTTCATTTATTCTTCTTCTATGGTGTCTTGTTGGGAAAGCCATTGCAGATAGAGCTTGATGAGCTGTTGTAGTCCGAAGGCCTTCATGTTGTTGTGATAGATAACGTCGATACAGAGGTCGAGCAGGTCTTTGCTGTCTTCCTCTTGCGAGGCGATGAGGGAGCGGATGTTCAGTTTCAACTTGTCGAGCACGGTTTCGTCCACAATACCGTTGCTGTCGATGAGATGGCGGAAGAGGCCGTATTTCTCGATGGTGGCAAGATTCTCTTCAGAAACTTCTAAACTACGGGTTCCGCTGGGGTTGGCTTGTATAGTGTACATGATGTTTAATGTTTAGTGGTTAATGTTTAATGATTAATGGAAGCAAAGATAGTTTTTTCACTACAGATTACACAGATTTTCACAGATTATTTATAGGGATTGCTATTTTGTCTGTGTTAATCTGTGTAATCTGTGGTGAGAAAGCGGAGTATGGATGCCATAATTACATTTCTGGATGTTTCTTCCCGGATGCTTTCAAAAGGGAATCCCATGACAAAAGTGCGATAATCACTGCCTTGATAGGCTACGGCGGCGGGTGTGTTGCCGATGGCATAGGTCATGACTGGAAAAGCGGGAGACATGGGCAGGATGCAATCAGGGGAAGTGACCGGATAGCTTTGCTCATTCGGCAGGCGGGGAAGGGTGAAGGTATGCCCCAGTCCCCGGACAGCGATTTTGTCCCCGTCTGTTTTCAGAGAGTTGCCATGCCGGTACTTCAAGATATTCTGAATAAATTCTTTATTGCCCTGCGAGCTGTCCATATCGCTGCCTACGTAGGCACCGCTGACCAGGAGATGACCTCCCGACTGGCAATAGGAAGTCAGTATGCGCTGCATGGGCGAGGAGAATGTTTTGTAGTAGGTATTGCGTGCCGGATTGCTGGAATTGTCTTCTTTCTCAAGTCCGAGGATATAGTCCACTATCGGATAATCCTCTAATGAGAGGATGCCCTTTTCCACAGCCTCGTCGCTGCATGAGACGAAGCTGTAATTTCCGGCTGCCTGGATGGCTTTGCCATGTACGAAGGGGTAATCGAAAGTGTTTCCGATGATTTTCATGCCTTCGTATTCGTCACTGCTCTCTCCCAGACGTCGTCCTGCTTCCTTCCGGCTAAAATTCTGCTGGGCGCCGCAGAGGGAGATGTCATAGAGATAGGGTACGCCGGGATCTTGTGACAAGTCGAAGCCTGCCGCATCGGGGGTGTCTATAACGGCAGGCCCGCTGATGCGGTCAAATCCGTTGACGATAAGTATCTGTCCTTTTTCACGCTTTGCCTTGTAGGCGGCAAGAATTTCCGAAGGGAAGCTTTCGCCACCCCGGTTTACGGCGGTTACTTTAAAGGAATAGACGATGCCCGGTTCTATTTTTACGGTGTGGGATGGGGAGCTGACGCGTACGCCATTGTCAAATCCTCCACGACCGATACGTGTATATACAATGTATTCACGTGGTTTGGCAGTCGGCTCCAACGGGTCTTCCTCTCCTTGCCAGGAAAGCTCTAAAGTATTCTTCTTTTGACTGAAGCGGATGGCAAAGTGGCTGACGGGAAGGGGTTGGACAACGTAGTCTCTGCCGTGCTGGCTGCATATGTATTGCAGAATGGCTTTATAGAGCGCACGCCCGACGGTGAACTTGAAGTTAGGGTCATGTCCCAAGCGCATATCTGCGAAGTTCTGGTGCGACAACAGTTCTACGATGGTGGAAGGGACGGCGGGCAGGCGTGTTTCACTGTAGTTGCGGTTCCATAGGCTGCGGCGTGTCCAGTCTACGTTGAAGGTAGAGCGGATATCACGCTGCAACTGCGTTAGCAGAATGTCCGAAAGGTCACGGGAGGCATGGCGGTCTGTACCGGCATGCAGTCGGCCGTTGTTGAAGTTGGTGGTATAAATGCCGAGAGTGCCTATAATCTCATCTTCCTTACTGAAACCGGCATCGCTATGCAGGGCCATACTCATTTCAAAGGGGATGCCCAAACCTTCTTCCGTCGGGTTGAATAGTGATTTTCCTGCAAGGTAATTCACTGTACGGGAACGTACGTTGATGTCGTCGTTCATATCATTCTTTCCCTCATAGCCTCCATAGACGGGATAGGGCATGCCTGCCCATTGGGCAAAGTAGCGTGCGCCTTCCAGGTATCTGGGCAAGCCGCTGGTTTGTCCCCCGCGGGCAATGTTGCCCATGCCCCCTCCAAAGCGGACGGCATCGGCACAGACCACGCCTTTCTCTTTGCTTTCGTTGCTCAATACCACCATGCCGTAGTCGTTCCGGCCTTTGTCAAAAGTGAATGTGCCGAGGTACACCCATGTGCCGCCTCCTATTTGCTGGTTCACCTTGAACTCCGTGACGCCTCCATTGTGAAATACAAGATATTTGGCATCGCTTACGCTGCCCGGCAGTGTTTGGTAAGATACGTATACAGCATATTCTCCCGTTTCCGGAATATCGGGTACCCATTCGGCAAAAGCCTTGTCTTTCTTCTTTTCAGTTTTGGCAAAGCGTGCCGTGCCGGAGAGGAAAGGGTTTTCATTGTCCTGATAGACTCGTTTCCGTTGGGCAAATCCGGGTCGGGAGGTCTGTTCCCAACGTGCTTTCCGGCTTTTCACGTCCAGATAAAGGGAACCTTGTCCTCCATGTCCGCTCAGGCTACCGTCATTGTCTACGATGACTTCCTGCTTCTGCGTGTCCCTTTCGCGGGGAGTGAATACATTGGCTCCTGCATTCTCTAGCATGGGCAGGAGGTAGGGCAGGATGAAGGATTGGGTGAACTGGTCTTCTGTAGTGCAGAACAGCCTCGGGCGTTGCCATCCCCATTTGTCCTTGTCATTGATATAATATTTCCCGTGGCTTTGCCAAAGGGCGATGTGGCGTCCTTCCAGTCCGCGGGTGATGTCGTAGGGGCGCGAGGTACGGGTTACCCAGGGTGTACCTTTGTATTCCAGGTGGCTGAACAGACGTGCCTTGTCTTTCTTCCCTTTCCGGTAGAGGTTGGGGATAAGCTCTTCGATGCTCTTCCCGTCAGCAAAGACGGTGAGGTCGAAATAGTTCACCGGTCCCGGCAGGATTTGTCCCAGATGGCGGTAAATGGCATCGACGGTTTCAGGCCGTAGAGGCTGGTAGGCAAAGCGCTCGTTTGCATAGACAAGCAATTTCTTCTTCCGGAAGTCAATGCGGAAACTATCCAGCTTGCAGGTACCGATGTTGGCCGTATGGGTGGTGTATTTCCTAAAGAATGTCTGGAGGCGTTCTTCCACATTCTGCTCTAGTTCTTGTGCTGGAAGGAGGAATCCACACAAGAGCCATATGCCGGTTAGGATAAGTTTTTTCATACTGATGAAATATTGAAGTTGCCAATATCTGCTTTTACCAGACGGTGGTGCGTGCAAAAGTACATAAAAGAAAGCTTCACTGATGAGCGGGTTACTTTCTTTTTATTATTTTGCAGACATATAAGTAAGTCTTAAGAATTAAAAAGCATTAATCGGCAATCTTTTTCAGTTCTGTCAGTTCCGTAACTTTGTCCGGATAGAGGATGGCGTTGTGCGCAGCCATTTGAGCTGCTTTCTTATGGATTGGGTCCATTCCTTCGGGAGAATATGGGTTTTCTGTTACATTCTGATGGGTCAATGCCTCAAACCATGTGCAGGCAGCTGTATATCTGCCTATGGTTAAGTCAAGGTGGTATCCGTCCCTATTCATATGGTCGCCGATAAAGGAGGTACGTGCATTTTGTATGGCGGTTCCCGAAGGGATAATTTTCTTGATACCCACCAGGTTGGCGGCTTTCTTTACTGCATCCACAATGCTGGTGTACATTTTCATTTGGTTCTGGTCATAGTTTTTGAATCCGGTGTGGTTGGCATTGGTAGCATAAGCCCATGTCTGGTGCACCATTAATACGGTTTCCTTTCCAATTCGTTCCCTGATATAGTTAACCAATTCAGGTAGGGAAGCTTTGTAGCTGTCATAGATACCAGACAAAGGGCTGGCCTGCTGAACACTGATATAGTCCCATTTCTCATCGGCCAGTGCTTTCTCAATAGTCATTGACCGGGTTTCTGTTTTTTCCCCGTCTTTCTCTACTTTGCGATAGGCATAGGCCGGAGCGTTGTTGCGTATGTTTTGCACGTGCCGTTCCAGTGAACATCCTCCGATAAACATATTGCCGATAATCATGGTGATACCTTCAGCTTCTCCCAGTTCGTGCAAATATTGCTCTACTGCATCTTGTGAAAAGCTGTTGCCTATTGCCAATACTTTGATGGTGTCGTTATTGGCATGGCATCCATTTGCAAACAATGTAAATGGCGTGAGTAGGAATAAAATGACAAGGATGTTGATAGCATACTTTTTCATAATGGTGTTTGTTTTTAAGTTTTGTCGTTTCGATAAATAAGTAACAAAATTATTTGATTGTTTTTATATCTGCAAATATTCCTTGGGAATATAAGAAGGCTGAGACATGAAAAAATGAGATGCATTGCCGGAGCAATACATCTCATCCTATTGTTAATATTTTATTCGTTTATAGCGGAATGTATTCCACAAAGGCTTCCATCGCCTCATAGGAAGCAAGTCCGAGGCTGTCATACAAGGCAGCTGTTCCGCGGTTACGGTCCTCGCTGCGTTGCCAGAACAGACGTTCGTCATTGCCCAGGAACGGTGCGCTTTCCATCTGCGATTGATGCTTCAGGATAGAGTTACGCTTGGCACGCAGTTCTTCCGGGCTGATGGGCACAGCCATCTCGATGTTTTCGATTTCCCATTCGGCCCATGCACCGCGGTACATCCAGATACGGCATTCTTTCAACCATTTGGCACCTTCTTCTTTTTCTAAGTCAATGGCGGCAAATACGGCGTCCGTACAAACACGGTGTGTGCCGTGCGGGTCGGCCAGGTCGCCGGCAACGAAAATCTGATGGGGTTTCACTTCACGCAATAGGTTGCGTACAATTTCCACGTCTGCTTCGCTGATAGGATTCTTCTGTATCTTGCCCGTTTCGTAGAATGGCAGGTCAAGGAAATGACAGTGATCCAGAGGGATATTATTGTATGTACATGCAGTGCGTGCCTCGCCACGGCGAATCAGTCCCTTGATGGTCAAGATGTCGCGTGTATCCATGTCACCGTCTTTCTTCTCCTTCAAGTATTTACGGATTTCAGTATATTTGTCATTGATGACCTGGTCTTCGCTGTTGTTGAAGATTTGGTTGAACCCGTTGATGAAGTGCAGGAAGCGGATAACTTCTTCATCGCCTACGGCAATGTTACCGGAAGTTTCGTAAGCCACATGCACGTCATGTTTCTGCTCTACCAGACGACGGATGGTGCCTCCCATGGAGATAACGTCATCATCGGGATGCGGAGAAAATACGACCACACGTTTTGGATAGGGCTTTGCACGCTCAGGACGATAGGTGTCGTCAGCATTCGGCTTGCCGCCCGGCCATCCGGTGATGGTATGTTGCAGGTCATTGAATATCTTGATGTTCACGTTATAGGCTGAGCCGAACAATGCCAGCAGTTCGCTCAGACCGTTTTCGTTGTAGTCCTTGTTGGTCAGTTTCAGAATGGGTTTTCCGGTGAGTTGGCACAACCAGACGATGGCACTGCGGATGAGCTTGTCGTTCCATTCGCAGGAGGTTACCAGCCAGGGGCGTTGGATACGCGTCAAATTGGCGGCGGCAGACAAGTCGATAGCTACATGTGCATTGTTGTGAGTCTGCAGATAAGATGCAGGGATAGTATCTGTTACCGGACCTTCAACGCATTCTTTCACCTTTTGCGCTTTCTCCTCACCCCATGCCAGCAGATATATTTTCTTTGCCGAGAGGATGGTGGCTACTCCCATGGTGATGGAGCTGATGGGGGTATTTTCAATGCTACCGAACATCTTGGAAGCTTCATTGCGGGAGTCGTTGTCCAGCAATATCAGACGAGTGGTAGAGTTCAGGCGTGAACCCGGTTCATTGAAACCTATATTACCTACACGGCCAATGCCCAGCAAAGCGATGTCTAAGCCACCGAAACTTTCAATGCGCTGCTCGTAAAGACGGCAATATTCAAAGATGGCGTCTTTGGCGATGGTGCTGTCGGGGGTGAAAACATTCTGTTTGTCAATGTCCACATGGTCTATCAGCATTTCCTTCAATGCGTTGAAGTTGCTGTTGATGGCATTGGGAGCTAATGGATAATATTCGTAGAGGTTGAATATGACTACGTTGCGGAAACTTAATCCCTCTTCCTGGTGCATACGTACCAAGTCTGCATATACATTGCGCGGAGAGTTACCGCCTGCCAGTGCCAAGACACAGAAACGTCCCGCCTTTTGCTTGTCACGGATTAACTGTGCAATGTCAAGGGCAATCTGGTTGGCGCCTTCTTCCGCAGACTCATAAATATCTGTCGGGATTTTTTCCAGTCGGGTCAATACCGACCGTTCAAATGCATTCTCAGGTCTGTAGTACCTGGGGGAGACTCTGTTGAGAGTGATTTGAGAGCTTAGATTGGTTTTCATAAATTGAATATTAATAAATGATTAAGTATTGCGCTGTTCTTTCAATCAACAAATATACGAAAAACAATGTTCATTCGCATGTTGTTGAAGATTAATTAAGAGATTGTATTGGTTTCCGGTACAAGTTTGCCCATGGCCCATACGGCTCTTACGTTCAAGTCTTCGTCCATGACGATGATGTCGGCATCCTTGCCTTTTTGGAGGGAGCCTTTGCGGTCGTATACGCCCATAATCTTTGCCGGGGTTTCAGAAGCCATGCGTACGGCGTCTGCCAACGGAATTTCGGCTTTTTGTACCATGGTACGTATCAGTCGGTCCATGGTGGCTACGCTGCCGGCAAGGGCAGAATGGTCGGCAAGCTTGCAGACTCCGTCCTCGATGATAACGCGCGGGTCAAAGGCTTCCCGGCTGTCGCTTGCGGCACATGCCAGGGCGTCGGTTATCAGGCAGGTGCGTTCTACGCCTTTTATCTTGTAGACCAGTCGCAGGATGGTGGGAGGGACATGGATGCCGTCGGCCACCACTTCCACCGTCATGTCGTCCAGCAGATAGATGCTTTCTACCGTGCCTTCGTATTTGTACTCGCGGCGTTTGTGGAAACCGGGCATTGCATTGTAGAAGTGGGTGGCATGGGTATAGCCAGCTTCGTAGGCTGTACGGATGTCTTCAAACTCCGCTTGCGTATGGGCTACCGATGCCAAGATACCTTTGGCGGTGATGTATTTTCCGAACTGCATGGCTCCCGGAAGTTCGGGGGCAGCGTCCCAGCGCTTGATGCAAGACCAGGTTTCTACGATGGGAATATATTCGTTGGGGTCGGGACTCTTGATGTTCTCGGGGATTTGTCCGCCTGCCATCGCCATATTCAGGTAGTGCCCTTCCAGATGCAGGCCGAGGATAGGGCTGTCTTTTTCTTCCATCAGCTTGGTGCAGGTTTCGGCTGCTTGCTCAATCATGGGAACGGTGGAGGAGGAGAGGGTGGGGAAAATACTGGTCGTTCCATATTTCATATGGGTTTTGACGGCTGCACGGAAGGCATCTTCGGTACATTCCATAAAATCACGGCCTCCACCGCCATGAGCATGAATCTCCACGCCACCGGGGAGTACATACATACCTTTTACGTCTATCAATTGTGCACCGATTACGGCAAGGTCACAGTTGGTCACTTCCAATATTTTTCCGTCTCTGATGAGTACAGAGCCGTCTTTAAGCCATCCTTGCGGGGTAAGGATGCGGGCGTTGATAAGTTGGGTCAACATAGGATTTGGGGGTTAGAGTTGTTAAATTAATCATGTTGTCGTTTTGACATTGTTTCGGAGGGCAAAAATAGGTACTTTTTGGAGAAGATGTACTCCTTCTTTTTAGGTATTTTCATTAAATACTCTAAAAATGGACGTTTATTAGATAAAACTGTATGATTTGCAATGCATAGAGAAAGATGCCTATTCTTATTTTGTTCCTCCATAGAGGAGAGAATAGCTAATCTATCAGTTCCTATTCACAGAAAAGTAGTAGATATTGTATGTTTTTTCACCATCTATGGTGGTGAGGGAACGTTTGCCTGGGGAGACTGGAGGGAAATCTTGGTTACGCCTACACCGTTGCTTCTGTTTCGCCTGGGATGAGAGATAGCCATAATGAGAAGTGAGGCGGTTCAATGTCTTTAGGCCTATCTGTTGCAAAAGGTTATGGAACTTAGAGATGCTATAACGCTGTTACATCGTTACGGCGGGTATATTAAGCAAACGTGCCAAAGCCTCTGATTCCGGAGCGTCACCTTTGAACTGTAGACTGAAGTTTTTGAGGTAACTCCGTTTATATTGATAGGAATACCCGGTAATAACTATAAATCTTATCCATCTTCAAAGGCTATAAGTATTACCTTTTTTAGTGATGGGTAATTTTTTTAACTGTATTCGGGTATAATTTCATCTTATCTCCTGAAAGTACCCTTAGTCAATTCTTGATAGTTTAAGTGGTAGTGAAACTTTATCCTCCGGGTCGGAATAATCTAATGAGCTATATATCTGTTGGTAATTCTCGTCTAACATACCATTGATAGCTATTATGGCATCATCTATATGGAATGTGGCCTTTATATTTTCTTCATTTTGTTCCCATGTTCCTGTCATAGTTTCAGTTTCTCCATCTCCTTTAATTGTTAATTTAGCAACATTGTTTTTTGCAAATTGTAAAATAAGAGTAGCTTGTTCCTCGCCTATATTAATGCTTCCCTGATATATCCCAATAATAGATTTAACTTCTTGTTCTATTCTAAGAGTCGCACTTGCACCGTCCTCTTTAGTCCTGAATGTTACAGAGCCTATACGTTTGTTACTTTTAGTATTGGCCTCATATCCTATTTTGACTGGGATTTTGCCAGCTGGCATGTCTTTCAATTGTTTTTCTGATGGATTGACTGATAACCAGTCTGACACATTCTCAGTATGCCAGTCCGCATTTGATGAGACGTTGATTTCGAAATACCCCTTTTCTGCTGATACTGTTTTATACGTAATGTCAAGAGCTATTTCGGGATAGAAGATTTCTGTTGCTTCTTGTGTTATATTAAGGACTTGTATAATCTCTCCGCTTTTGAAAAGTACTTGCTCAGTCCGTTCTTTATAACCGGTATTGGCTGAATATCTGACTTTTACTTTGGTCTCTCCATTTCCGGATGGTGGGGATAGGGTTACCCAGCTATTGTTACTTATATTTGTTTCCCATGGAGCTTCATTAGTAGTAACGGTTATGTCAAATGAACCTGCTATATTAGTGACTTTTTGAGAATAAATATTTAATGAGATTACTGCATCGGCGGCTTCTTGTATAATGGTTAAGGTTTGCGATGCTGATTCTGTTTTGAAATATATCTCACAAGAACGTTTTTTGTTTAATGTGTTTTTCTTGTAAGATACTGTAATTCTTTTATTTCCAGTGGCATAAGATTCGCTAAGTTCTACCCATTCTGGTACCCCATAGGTAGTCCAATGGATGTTATTGGTATTTATGTCTATACTGAAACTACCCGCAGCAGCTTTTACTTCTTGTATGGAAGGTGTAATACTGATGGCTGTATTTGCTGCACTTTGTTTTACTGTAAATTTTTCCATGTAATCTCCTGCAGCAAAACATACTGTTCCCTCACGCTCTTCGGTTTCTGTATTTTCAGTATAACTGATGGTGATAACTGTATCATTATCACCCTTTTCTGGTGATACCTTCAACCATGGTGATATGTCTGTAATATTCCATGGCGCACTATTAGTTTTGATGCTAATTATTAGTTGACCAGCTGAGGAGGAAACTCTTTCTGATTTTTTACTTAAAGTAAATGTAGGTTCTTGTGATGATTTACCTTTTTGTGTCACTAGAATGCTTTGGTTTACAGAGCCGCAATTGATAGTAATGGTTGCTGAACGTACTTCTTGGCTGTCATTTGGAATGGTAGTGATGCTTATTTGTGCTTTTCCTGCCCGGCCATTATTGGGCTCTATTTTACACCATCCTATTGAGCGTGTTTCCATTACTGAAGCTGTCCATTCTTTACTGGCTGTAAACGATATAGTAGCATTTCCACCTGCGGATGAAAAGGCCGGTTTAAGATTTTCAGTTCCCGGAACTATGATTGACGGAGCTTCGTTTGTATTATCTTCTTTACATGCCATTCCTACAATCACAAATGCTAATAGTATTAATATTTTCTTCATAGCATTATTAGAGTTGGATATTATTTATTATTTGTATCTCAATAGTAATTTATAAAATAGAAAATATGATACTTTAACTCGTTTGGGTTAGGCGGCTCCTAGTAGATTCTAAGTTTGTATAACGAAAATGGGTTTATATTTTCTTTATCATTCTATAATGGACCTGTCTCTTATACACATCTGACGCTGCCGACGACTTAATAGG
>ENA-OYWK01000216-OYWK01000216.1-human-gut-metagenome-genome-assembly--contig:-NODE-216-length-39693-cov-7.380821_pt1 | contig 39693 bp, 51 predicted proteins | sample MGYA00244808_ERZ653392 | MGnify/ENA primary metagenome ERZ653392 (study PRJEB26926, sample SAMN06165125) | human gut metagenome | biome: ENVO:00009003; feature: ENVO:2100002; material: ENVO:00002003...
CGAGATTCCTCTACGTCTCGTGGGCTCGGAGATGTGTATAAGAGACAGGTACTTAATTATAATAGTGGTACGAATGTAATGGGATCTATTATTGAATCAGATTATATGAAGCAGCAGTTTGGCATGATTGGTCTTAATGAGAATCAGATTGCACAAATTGGTGGCGACAAAACCGTATATGATTGTGTGGCAGGAACGGAATTAATTACAGAAACAGAGGTAAATTCCGATTCAAATATATATATTTCATGGGTTAGTTCGGCATTACAGGGAGATATGCAGGCTGTTGGAACAGTAACGATTACATGTTACAGCTGGTTTCCGGGAACGAAGCCTACAATTGCACAAAAGTTAGGAACAATATCAATATCACCAAATTCCCAGACGGGACAAGATTCAATACAGGATCCAGTTCAGCAGCTTTCTGCTCAGGCTGATTATCTATATATTATTGGTGACTTTGAAATTATGCAAATTTACAGCATGTATTATCTGATTCCAGATGAAGGTGTCACAAAATATGATTGTTATCAGACTGATGGGAACTATATAAGCTCGATTCCTTATGGAAATGCAAAAACGATTATTGATAATACGATGGTAAGTGATGGTTTCAATCTTCCAAGCGGTGAACGGGAAATGATAGTTTGGAATTCTCCGTATGGATTATGTGCGTATTCAAGGACTTATAAGGATTATTATCCATGGTATAGCGTGGATGAGAGTGGAAATTCGATCGAAAATTATCCGGATGTATCGCAGATGCCGTATGAGCTTAATGAAGATGATATTCGTCAGGAATTGGAAATATTAGGATTGCCGGAGAATATTGTGGTTCCAACATCAAATAAAACAGAGTAAGAATAGAGAATGAATAATGTTGCATTGATTACTGGATGAGGGACAAGGATTCATAAAATGTCAGAAATTTCTTGCTCTTTTCCATTTGAATAAGTATAATACTAATCAGTAGTATCAGTAAATCAGGGTCTCAGCAATATGCGGCTCTATTTGCTGTAAATGAACCGTCTGATGGTCATATGATAATCAAGCGCCGATTGGACAGTAAGGAGGATATTTGTGACATTACATGATACCGTGCATGGATTTGTAGTCGAAAGAGAAGTATCGCTTCCTGAGCTAGATGCAGTGATGTACCAGATGAAGCATGAAAAGACAGGTTTAGAGCTGGTATGGATAAGCAGAGAGGAAGAAAATAAGGTATTTGGCATTGGCTTTGAGACACTGCCTTGGAATGATACAGGTGTATTTCATATTTTAGAGCATTCTGTTTTATGTGGTTCAAAAAATTATCCGGTTAAAGAGCCGTTTGTGGAACTTTTAAAAAATTCCATGAACACATTTTTAAATGCAATGACATTCCCAGACAAGACCTTTTATCCGGTGGCAAGCCGCAATGATAAAGATTTTGTCAATTTGATGCGTGTTTATCTTGATGCCGTGTTTTATCCGGCTGTATATACAAAGCCAGAAATTTTTTATCAGGAAGGATGGCACTATGAGTTTGATAGCGAGGGAAAGCCAGGCTACAAAGGTGTTGTCTTTAATGAGATGAAGGGAGCGTTTGCAGATGCGGATGAACTGATGGATATGACAATCAATAGAGCGCTCTTTCCTGATACACCGTATCGTTATGTATCTGGAGGTGATCCGACAAAAATTCCGGATTTGACATATGAAGAATTTATTGAAAGCCATAAACGGTTTTATTCTCCATCGAATGCCTATGTGTATCTTGATGGCGCAATGGATATAGATGCTATTCTTGGTATTATCAATGATGAATATCTGTCCTCATTTGAACAGACAAAGCGCATGGATCCGCCAACGCTTCAGTCAGCAGTGGATGCAGGTGAGCAGCAAATTGAATATGAGATTGGTGCCGATGAGAATGAAGATGGAAAAATTCGTCTGTCCTGGGGGCGTGTGATCGGAACCTATGCAGAGCGCGAAAAGCTTACAGCAATGCAGATTTTGTCTGATGTGCTTACTGGAAATAATCAGGCACCGCTTACGAAGGCAGTGTTAGAAGACGGACTTGCAGAAACAATGCGTCTTTATACAATAGATGGTGTCGCAAATCCATGGGTAAAAATTGAGGCTCGCAATGTGAAAAAAGAGAATTGCAAACAAGTAGAAAAGCGAATTTTCGACACACTGAATGCATTAGCAAATGGTGGTCTTGATCATGAGAAGTTAGAAGCTTCTATGGCAAATCTTGAGTTCCAGATGAGAGAACGCGATTATGGAAGCTATCCGCAGGGACTGATTCTTGGAATGCAGGTGTTTGACAGCTGGCTGTATGGAGGCGCACCAGAGGCTAATCTGCAGATTGGTGACTTATTTGTACATCTTCGTGAAAAGATGAAACAGGGATATTTTGAACATTTAATTCGTGAAGAGCTGCTTGAAAATCCGCATCGCTGTAAGGTTGCATTGATTCCGTCTAAAACAGCAGGAGAAGCGCGCCGAGCAAAGGAAGCAAAGAGAATTGAAGATGAGTCTGCAATGTGGAGTGATAAGGTAAGAGAAGAGATTATTGCAAAACAGGAAAGACTAGAGGCATGGCAAAATAGTGAAGATACACCAGAGCAGCTGGCAGCACTTCCACATTTAGAGTTATCTGATTTAAGCCGCACGCCGCAAGAGCAGCCAATTGAAGAACTTATAATTGATGGACAAAAGGTATTGGTTCATCGCGTTAATTCAAGCGGAATTGTTTATATTACGCTTTATTTCGATGAAAACCATTATACAGAGGCAGAACTTCCAGCACTTGGACTTTTATGTCGTCTTTTTGGAAATCTGGAAACAACACAGTCAAGTGTAGAGGAGTTAAACAACCGTGTACGTCTTTTGTGCGGAAGCATGACTTTTTTTATCAGTACCTTCAATATAAAGGATGACAGCAGCTGTTGTACAGTAAAGCTTTGCGCATCCTTTAGCACGCTTGAGTCAAATGTAGATCAGGCAGTTAGTCTTGCAGCAGAGATTTTGACGCAGACAAGATTTGATACTGCCAATTCTGAAAAAGCAGTTCTTGATTTGTTGCGTCAGATTAAGATGGGATGCTTTGAGCAGACAGTAATGGGTGGTCATGCAGCAGCACTTGGTCGTGTGTCAGCGCAGATGAGTGTTTCAAGTGTAGTTTCAGAGTGTACTGGTGGTGTTACATTCTATCAGTGGTTAAAAGCTCAGGAAGAAAATTGGAACTGGAATAGTCTTCTTGAAAAATTGACAGCGCTGTATGCAAAGGCAGTTTCAAAGGAACAGTTGACTATCAGTCTTACAGGAAATACAGATGCATATGCAGCGAATGTTGTTCAAATGCTGCAGGAGCTTTTGCCGTCAAAGCCAGATCTTTTGAAGACACAGACAATTGCAATAAAGCCATGGGGCATCAAAAAAGAGGGAATCATCATTCCAGCCGATATCGCCTTTGCAGTGCGCGGTACAATTACAGGAAATTATAATGGTGCATGGCAGACAGCAGCCAAGATTGTGAGCCTGAGCTATTTGTGGAATGTAATTCGCGTTCAGGGCGGTGCTTACGGAACAGGTATGCTTACTCGGGCAAATGGAGGATTTTACTGCTATTCGTATCGTGATCCGAGCGCCAGAGAATCTCTTAGAAAATATTTAGATTGCAGCAGCTTCTTAAAAGAGTTTGCGGCACAAAATCCAGATCTGACAGGCTTTATCATTGGAACAGTTTCAGATCAGTCACCGCTTCAGACACCTAGAATGAAGGGACAGGCAGCAGATAACTTCTATTGGAGACAGATTAGTTGGGAGGAGCGCTGCACACGTTGGCAGCAGATTCTCGAGACAACACTAGAAAAACTAGCGCAGACCGCAGAGCAGATTAGTACTGCTATGAAAGAGGGCGGTATCTGTGTTGTAGGTGGTGCAGAGCAGATGGAAGGCTGTGGTCTTGACGAGATTATTACGCTGTAAGTTGTAACTATTCAGAGCTAGGCAATTTATTCGTGGGATACCAATTCGCAAAAGTGATGGTATCCCGCGAATGTTTTTGCAAACGATTGCAGCGAATGGAATATTAGTGCGCCACTATAAAGTGTCGAAAAAGAACAAAAAAAATAAAAAATTAAAAAAACTGATAAGTTTTAAAATTAAATGCGACAAGAGGTATTAAAGCCTCTGCCGCATTTATTTTTTTACGGTAGATTGAAGTAAAAAGCATAGTGCGGTAGAGCTTAAAAAACTCTATCGCACTATTTTTTTATCCAAAAATCAGAAAGGAGCGGGAGAAATGGCACGCAAGTACAAGAGATTGAGCTATGAGGACAGAAAGACCATAGAGGAAATGTGCCGGAATGGAAAGAAAGCTGACGAGATAGCAGCAGCTATGGACGTGCATAGAGCCACGATTTACCACGAGTTGCAAAGGGGTGGCGCTGGCGGTGGCAATAGGCAGCAGTACAGCGCAGATATGGCACAGAGGGCGATTTAATCAGAGAGAACGAAAGAAAGGTAGAAAATATGGAAGGATACATAAAAGCAAGAGATTACAAAATACTGATTTATGACAAAGAGGACAGAGAAAGCTATAACGCAGCAATAAAGGCACTGACAGAGGCGAAAAAATGAGCGGGTGGGACAGAGTGCAGGGCGTAACTATTCTGAAAGATTGCAGAATACCAGACCTTTACCACGGGGACGACTTAGCAATAATCATGGAAAGAGATAACGGAAAAGGCGAATACAGCATAAAAATTATGAGTTAATGGCGGCAGCCGCCGCCAGCAAGCGCCCTTAATTCAGTGGGAGAATACCGCAGCCGGATATAGCGGGGGCGCTGGTTCAATTCCAGCAGGGCGTTTTAGGTAGCAGTTTGGCGAGCTGCACCAGAGGGCAGCAGGCGAATAGCTGCATCTGGATACCGTGAAAAAATAGCAGCGGGTATACCAGCTATAAAGTATGCAGTCGTTCAACAGGTTTTAAGCAGCTTTTTAATGTGAAAAGCGCCCACACGGTAAATTACGCCAGAATAGGGAGCGGTAGCAATGAAAATGCCGAGAGCGCCGCCGAAAGAAAGAGAGGCATAGGGAATGGAGAACATAGCACGTATACAGATAGTAGAGCCGCAGCCGGAGAGACGAACTGCGGTAGCAGCAGCGTATAGAAGAGGGTACGCAGATGCGCTGGAAGATATGCGACAGAGGCAGAGGGAGAAAAAACGCCGCCGACAGTATTTTATCATGCAGAAATTGAACGGCGTAGCATTACTGGCATTTACAGCGTTGGCAATCTACATATTAGAGGGAGACGCTACAATAGCAGTTTTTACAGTGCCGTTAGGATTGTATATGATTTTCAGCCGAGAGATGTGCATAGTGAATAGGTATTACTGGGAGACAAAAGAAAGGAATAAAAGAAATGATAAAAATTTTAGAGCTGTTCGGGGGGATAGGTAGCCCACGTTGCGCCCTGCGCAATATAGGCATACCAGTAAAAGCTATTGATTACGTGGAGATAGACGAAAAGGCGGTACGTTCTTACAACGCTATGTTTTCTGACGAATTGGAATATAAGACACAGAGCGTAGTAGGGTGGAACTTAAAACCAGATATTTTAATACATGGTAGCCCGTGCCAAGATTTCAGCATAGCAGGACATCAAGGAAAAGCGACGGCAGAGGCAGGGCGTATAAACCGTGGAAAGGGAGCAGATAAGGGCAGCGGGACACGTTCAAGCCTTATGTGGGAAACGATACATATTATCGAGCAAATGGGGGAATGGAAACCAAAATACGTTATCTGGGAAAATGTAAAAAATGTATTAAGCCGTTATATGCGTGTAAATTTTAATCGGTATTTATCGGAAATGGAGCGATTGGGATACAGCAATAATTTTGAAGCGCTGGACGCAAGAGAGTTTGGACTACCACAAGCACGGGAAAGAGTTTTTACAGTATCAGTGCTGGGAAATGAAAAATTTTCTTTTGACGATTTAATTAAAACACCTATGAGGAATATAAACGATTTTCTGTTATCAGATGCGCCACAAGTGTACGACGTGACACAGCCAAGCGTTTTAGAGGCAATAGGGAAAAAAGGAATACGGCGGGCGACGGTAATAGAGGACTACGCATTTACAATTACAGCAAGGCAAGACAGAACACCAGCGCAAGTAATAGATATGGGGAATGGGCGCTATAGGTATCTGACAGAGTTAGAGTGCTGGCGGTTGCAGGGTTATACAGATGCAGATTTTAACGCAGCGGCAGCAGTGCATAAGCGGGTAGGGCGCTATACAATGCCTCTTTATAAGCAGGCTGGCAATAGCATACCTGTACCGATATTTGAAAGTCTGTTTAGAAAAATGATACTGCATGAAACGGCAGGAAGTGAGGCAGGAAGTGGCTATTTATAGAGAAGTAAGTACAGAGGTTTTTTGCGATATATGCGGCGAAAGGGTTATAGGCTGGCATAGCACAAGAAATGGAGTAAGTAAAGTTTGGGCGGCATATTTTGCGAGGCAAGAGGGTTGCACAACAGGAAAAAAGATTGTTTGCAAACAGTGCCGGATAAAGCAACGTATGGAGAAATGCAGCTTACAAAAGAAATGCGGAACTGCCGGAAAAGATGGGAGCGGCGCTTGTTTAGGCTTTAGCAGTGAGTGGGACGACGAGCCTATAGAGCAATGCAAACGCTGCATTGCGTGTGCCTCTTTTGACTGGGACGAAGAAAAGCAGAGACTAAGCATAGACGGAAGAAAGAGAGGGAAAGCATGAGGAAGAAACATAGACGAGAAAATAGAGTGCTTAAGTTGCTGATATGGATAGCTGCGGCAGTAGCCGGAGTAACAGCTACTGCATTATTTGTACTGCTTACCAGCCAAGAACCACAGCAGGGGCACAAGAACGACGATAACAGGCAGCAGGCAGAGCCTCTGGTAATTGAAGTGCCGGAGCAGGCGACAGAGGGCAGCATAAGAGTATTTGATTATGACGGCTGCTGTATTTACGCATATTACGGAAAAATCGAGATAAGGAACGACGGCAGGGACGGTAAAGAGATTGATATAGTTTGTGCTGGATACTTAGAGGGATATGAAGAACACAAAGAGCCGGACGAAACCGGGGAAAGAGAGGCAGAGAATGAGTAACGTATACATACGCAGCCAGAACAGAGAAAAGCTGTATGCTTTCGGCATTTGCTTTAATTGCTTGCAGTACGAAGAAAAACATGACTGCAAAAGAGGGAAAGAGGCAGCAGTACACCACACTATTTGCATTTCTGACGGTTGCTTAGAGGAAATTGCAGAGTATGAGAGCAAAGAGCGCTGCATAGAGGTGCTGGACGAGATAGAAAAAGTATGTAGCAGCTATTTGTACGCAGAGGGCAGTAGGGGACTTATAAGAGGTAGCACGCCTATGCAGCCTATGGCAACGGTTATACCAAGAGTATACCAGATGCCGGAAAAGTAAAGGGTTGCACATGGACGAATATAGAGAGGCAGTAAAAGAGTTTTACCGAGTATACAGACCGCTACAGAAAAAGCATAACTTGCGTATGCACAGCAGATTTAGCATATATGACGACGGGTTTATAGAAATCTGGGAGTATACCGGGGAGCAGCGGGGGAAATGCGTATGCAAGGTAAAAGAAGAAAAAGACGTAGAGTGCTATAAAAGAGCGACAGAGGCACTGCAAAGCTATGGAAGAGAAAGAGAGGGCGTAAGGCATGAGCAAAGGGCAGGATAAAAAGGAAATTATGCCGAACTTTTTAAAAGACCTTAACACGGAAATTTTAGAGCAGCTGACAGCGGGCAGCAGTGAAAAGAACGTAGTAGGACTGGCAGGAGACGTAAAGGAGCTGAAAGCGGTAGAGGATATATGCGGGCTGCGGTTTAAGGGCTATCTGGGGTTGATTGAAGTAGAAAGACCGAGCGGGATAACGGACACGCTGGTAGTAGCGTTTGCGTGGAATACGCCGCATAAATCGACGCAGGGCGTAGAGTTTGACGTATTGCGAGAGTATCCGGCAGGCAGCAGGCTTTTACTCTATGGGAAGATGCAGACACTTAAAGAATTTTCGACAGGGCGGCAGCTGGTTTTTGTACTGGCTGATTTTGTGGCATTAAGTCCAAAGGCAGAACAACAGAACGACATAGTATTAGTGGGCGAGATTGTATATAAGCCTACATACAGAGAGACACCGAGAGGAAAGCGCATTTCTGACATTTTTGTAAAAGTAAAAAATCAGCTTACGAAGTGCAGCAGCCTTATACCGTGCATCTGCTGGAATGAGACAGCGGACGAGGTAGCAAACTGGCTGCCGGGGGATACAGTAAAGCTGCTGGGGAGATTGCAGAGTAGGGAATACGAAAAACTGATAGAGGAAATTTACGCAGACGGCGTGGTAGCGGAGAGAGTGACAGAGACACGTACAGCCTACGAGGTATCAGTACACACAATAAAAAAGGAAGAGGTAAAAAATGAGTGTTGAGAATATCGGGAAAGGTTATGTAAAAATCTGCGTGAGTGAGGAAGAGTTAGAGGATAGCATAGCAGGGCTTAGCCAGCTAAAGCCTATTCTGCAAGCGCAGGTAATAAAAGGAAACGGGAAAGACAGACAGCAGGGGCTTTTTGATGCGGCAGAGCTGGGGAAACATTTTGACACAGCTATAGACGCAATGACAATGCTTTTAGCTGGCTTTAAAGAAGAAAGTGAGGTACAGAATGAAGAGTAAAACAATTTTAGGAGCAGACGGCACAACGAAAATGCGAGAAATTACAGTAGGGATACATGGAAAAGGCGGCGAGGCAGGCATAAAGGCAGTGCAGCGGCTTGCAGGCATGGTAAGTAGTTTAAAGCAGTGCCAAACGCCGCAGGAAGTATACGACAGATATTTACAGATTACGGGATACTGTAAATGCTGCATTGATTGCGACTTTATGGACGAAAAGGGAGCAGACGAGCTTATGTGCTTAGCTGCGTATCTGGCAGGAAATGAGCAGGCGAGGGCAGAGGCACAGCAGAAAGTGGGTAAAAAGGTATGATGAAAGTATATGTATGCAGCCCGTATAGGGCAGGAGACAGCGCAGAACTGGACAGAAACATAGAATATGCGCAGGCACTTACAAGGCAGGCGCTTAAGGCGGGTTTAGCACCGATTACACCACATTTATATATGACACAGTGCTTAGACGAGAGAAAGCCGCAGGAACGGGCGCAAGGACTGACAGCAGGCTTAGCGTTGCTGAAAGGCTGCGATTTTGTGATTGTAGGCGGCAAGTATGGTATCAGCGAGGGTATGTGCAGGGAGATAGAAACGGCAGACAGGCTGGGTATTGCCGTAGTGAACGCAGAGAGGCTGGAAGAGGCAAGAAAACAGATAGACAAGCTGCGGGAGCAGGCGGCAAATGATTACGCCAAAATGAACAGCTGCAAATTTTGCAAAGGAAGCCGCTTACATAGCTGCACTGGGTACAGCTGCAAAGAGCCGTACCAAAGAGCCTACGATTACGCAATGAGCGAATTAGCCGCAGGCTGCAAGGTGGTAAAAATTGAATAAAAAGGAAAAGCCCCTACGGTACGGGAATACCATAGGGGCTAAGCTATACAGCTTTTAAACCTACAAATATTATAAGCGAAGTATGGCAGAAAAGCAAGGAAAAACCACGGGCAGCAAGCCCGTTTTACCACTTGATAAAAGTATTAACTATCCGACAGATATAGAGAAAAAGGGGTAAGGGTATGCCATACGTTGAGAGGATAACCAGAGCAGGAAAAACGATAGAGGTAGAAAGATATTTTACCAGCAGATATAAAAAGCCGGGGATAAAGAGAGGGGATAAAGTTAAGCCAACAAAGGAGCAGCAGGCAAAGGTAAACACCAGACAAGCGGAAAGAAAATTAAGAATACTGATGAACGCTAATTTTGGTTATGGGGATTACCATTTAGAGCTTGACTATATCCGAAAGAAAGGGCAGCCGGATAGAACAAAAGAGCAGATGCGCAAAGACATAGATGTATTTTTAAGGGAGTGCCGGAAAGAGTACAAAAAGGCAGGGTTAGAGCTTAAGTACATACACGTTATGGAGATAGGGGAGAGAGGCGCAAGGCATCATCATTTAGTGATAAATAAAATTGACACAGAGATTTTGCAGCGCTGCTGGTATAAGGCATACGAGGGGCATAACCGCATAAAGGTTTTTCCTCTGGACGACAGCGGCAACTATGCAAAACTGGCAAGCTATTTTATCAAGTACACAGATAAGCACAGAAAAGACGAGGACGGGGCATTGCAGGGTAAGCGTTGGAATTGCAGCAAGAACCTTGTAAGACCAGAGCCGGAAATAAGGGTAATTACAGATAGACAATGGTTTAAGGCAGAGCCGAGGGAGATAAAAGGCTATTACGTGGACAAGGACAGCGTAAGCAAAGGCGTACACAGCCCGGATTATTACGGGTATGGGTATTTCAGATATACGTTAGTCAAATTAGAGGAGAGGGGGGGATAAGATGCAGATAATAAAAGGATTGCTGATTGCGGCAGCACTTATAGTAATGGTTTTTCTACTGCTTGTAGCATTGCTGCTGCTTGCGTTTGGGATAGCAGCAGACGTAATGAGGCGGCAGGACGAGTGGACAGACAACGGGAGCAGAAAGGAGAAAACGGAAAATGATAGAGAGGCTTAAATACTGGCTATTCCAGAGAGGGAAAGACTGCTACCATTGCTGCCTACGGTGCGAATATTTTGATATTTGCCGTTGGGACGTGATGACGGGAAAGACAGCGGAGCAGGAGCAGACAGTAGAACTGCTGGCAGTAGAGGCGGCAAGAAAGAACGGAAACACGGGGCTGCTGTATCGAATTTACAAATATGTGGAGTTTAAGAAAGGGGAAAGGCGAAAGCATGAAAAATTTTAGGCTTGACGACGAAAGCGGGCATCAAGAGGCACTGTTTAGCTGGGCTGGGTACAACATGGAGCGTATGCCGGAACTGGAATATATGCACCACGTACCAAACGGCGGCAAGCGTGACAGAGCGACAGCGGTAGCACTTAAGAGGCAGGGGGTAAAGGCGGGAGTGCCGGATATTGTTTTACCAGCTGCAAGGGCGGGGTATCACGGGCTTTACATTGAGCTTAAAGCTGGAAAGAATACCACGACGGAAAATCAGCGCCGCTGGTTAGAATATCTGCGGCAGCAGGGATATTATACAGCGGTATGTTATGGCTGGCAGAAAGCGGCAGAGCTGATAGAACGCTATTTATTACATACAGAGGAACTGACACAGGAGCAGAAAACTATTACATTGCGCTAAGAGGCGGGCGCAGGAAGTGAGGGCAAGAATGAAAACAATAAGCATTTTGAACTTAAAGGGCGGCGTAGCAAAGACCTTTACAGCGGTAAATATGGCATACGAGCTGTACCGCAGAGGGTTTAAGGTGCTGCTGATTGATAACGACAAGCAGGGAAATGCAAGCAGGGCGTATGGAAGATATGACGCAGAGAGCGTAGCGCCGATAACAAAGCTGCTTAGTGGAGAATGGCAGAGAGCAGGGGAAATTATACAACATACAGAGTATGAGGGAATAGACATTATAGCCGCTAATCTGTCACTTTTCGGGGCTGCATGGAATTTGACGAGGGAAGAGAATGAAAACCAAATAGAGAGATATAAAAGGCTGACAGAGAGAACGGCAGGGGTAAGCAATTACTACGATTACTGCATAATAGATAACCCGCCAGACATAGGGCTTAACGTGGTAAATGCGCTGGCAATCACGGACGAGGTTATAGTACCCGTGAAGATTGACGAGGACGCATTAGAGGGGCTGGACATTGTGGCAGAGCAGATAGAGGACGCAAAAGTGTTTAATGAGCGGTTGCATCTAGGCGGCGTGCTGGTAACGTCCTACCAGAATACGGACGGAGAGGCAGCGGGCGTAGAATGGCTGGCACAGAATGGAAAGTATAAAATACTGGGCGTTATTAGATATTCCAAGAAAGTAGCGGAAAGCTCATTTATGCGAAAGCCGATTTATGAATATAGCCCGTGCTGCGGAGCGGCGCAGGGATACAAGAAATTTATCACAGAGTATACGGGGAAAGCGAGGTAAAGAAAATGGCAAAGGCAAAGTTTGGCTTAAATGATATTTTAAACGCAAAGAGCAGAGCTGCGGCAGCAGGCAGGGTAGAAGATTACGAAGAGATTTATTTAAGCCCTTATGAGGTTAAGGCTGCGCCGGAGAACACGCACCAGAGTTTAGAGAACATAGAAGAATTGGCAGACAGCTTTTTGCACGTAGGACAGGAGCAGCCTACGGTACTTGCAAGAGTAAACGGCGAGTTTCGGATAGTGGACGGGCATAGAAGAAACGCTGCAAATATTATGAATTTGGAGCGGGGGCATAAGGAGTATGAGAGAGTAAAGTACCGTTACAAGGATATGACAGAGGCAATGTATGAGCTGTCATTACTGGCAGGGAACGGATACACGCAGCCTCTTACAGCTTACGAAAAGACCAGATTAGTAGAGCGAACAAAATCGGCGCTTATCCGGGCAAAAGAAGAGGACGGATTAGAGATTAAAGGCAAGATGCGGGACTTAGTGGCAGCTATGCTGAATGAGAGCAGCACAAACATAGCAAGAATGGAGAGCATCAACAAAAACGCCACGCCGGAGATTAAAGAACAGCTGAAAAATGGGAACATGGGTATTACGGCTGCTTATGAGGCATCAAAGCTGCCAGAGGACGAACAGAGGGAAATTGCGGAGCAGGCAGCAGACGGCAACGTGAGGGCAAAAGAGATAGCGGCAAAGGTAGCAGAGAAGAAAGCGGGGGACGACTACGAGACACCGCACCCAGAAAGTATTACATCATTGTGTTATTCATGCCAGCGCTATAAGGATTGCAACGTAAAGACCGGGACTTGTGAGAAGTGCGACCAGTATATAAACAAGGCAGAGGCAGAAAAGACAGACGAGCAGAGGTATAACGAAGAGCAGGACAGAATAGACCGAGAGACAAAAAAGAAATTGCAGGAGAAAGCGGACACAGAAAAAATGGAGCATCTGCCAAGCGACACAAAAGCAAAGAAGTATATTAGAGTTTCAAAGCAGACGTTTAAAGGCGTATGCGCAGGGGTGCTACCGTATCTGCTTTTAAAGTATGAGAAGTACAGTGCCGGGGAGATTGCAGTTATACAAGAATTTGAAGAGGGCAGAGCCACTGGAAACACGAAAGAGATTTATATATCCTGCGTGGACACAGAGGAAACGCACACAGCTATTGCAGAGGGGTACTGCGTTCTGGGAATTTGTGAAAAGGAGATAGCAGTAGAAAAAGGCTGGCTTAGCGAAGTGTCCGAAACGGACACCGAGGGGCAAATTTCGAGACAAATGAGCATTGACGATTATAAAACAGAGTGAGGGTAAAGCATGAAATACAGACAGTGGAAAAAGAATTATAAAAAACGGTACGGGGTAAACCCGCCAGCAAGTATAGACAAGAGGAAAAGGAGAAAAGCAGCAGCAAGGGCAATAAAAGCCCTTGCTAAAGCTGATTTCATGGAAAGTATAGGGAGAGCAGCAGAGACATTAACGGGAGCAATGGCAAACCTTATGCGTGCGTTAGGAAATGGAATGGACGCAACCGGGACAGTGTGTCGGAACGTAGCAGATTATATGCAGCCGTTAGAGATTAAGGGAAATGTTCTTAGCTGGGAAGTAAAGCCAGTAGTGTGTGATTATGGAGTATATGAAAATAATGCACTGAACGGCAGCAGCGTACTTAAACTGATTACAAATAGCAGGAGAGCGGCAGAAAAGATAGTGGAAATTATGCAGCAAGACAATTTAGAACATATTAGAATTAATGAGCCGGAACGGATACAAAAGAGGCAGGACGCAGCGGACAGTTTGCGGACGGCAGTTATTACAGCATACGAAAGAGGGGCGGTAGAAAATGGATAAAGATTTAGAAAATTGGCTTTACAGACCGATTTACCCAGAAGAGGAATTTTTTAAGAAAGTTGAGGCGGCATTAGGTTTTAAGCTTTTTATCTGGCAAAAGGCTTTTATAGTTACGGGAGTATTTAGGCAGTATGGGAAAACTACAGCAGAGATTTTAAGGGAATTGTTAGACACAAAAGCAGAACCGCTGGACTATACAAGACCGACAGGGAACGTAAGAGCCAGATTTTATAGGGACGAGCTTAGGGAAATACAGAAGAAACTACAAAAAGCAGGGATAGAGACAAGGCAAGTATTTTGGAGCGAAAAAGAAAGACGAAATTATTACTGGAAGAATGGAGCGCCGAAAAGATGTAAAAACCCAGATTGCAAAAACTGCCCGTTTCCACCATGCAAGAAAGGAGCAAAAGATAATGAGTAATATTTTACTTGCAATTATTGTATTGCTGCTGGTAAGCATCTGGCAGCAGCTTAAAGAGATTAACGAAAGGGGAAAAGGGCATGAATAACGTATCACTTTCTGGAAGATTGACGAAAAACCCAGAGCTTAGATATGGCGGGCAGGAAAACAGCACCGCTATTGCACGCTTTACACTGGCAGTAGACGACGGACGGGAAACAGATTTTATAAATATCAAATGCTTTGGGCGCACTGCGGAATGGGTAGACAAATGGCTAAGCAAAGGAAATAAGGCAGAGGTAACAGGAAAGATTAAAACGGGCAGTTACGATAGCCAGAGAACGGGACAGAAAGTATATTACACAGAGGTAGTGGCAAATAATGTAGGCTTTGGGGAAACAAAGGCAGAGGCAGAGGCGAGAGCGGCAGCAGGGCAGCAGACAGATTATAACGACGGCTTTATGAATATTCCAGACGGCGTAGACGACGAGCTGCCGTTTAATTAAAAGTGAAAGGCAGGCAATTTAGATGCAGGAAAAAGAGGTAGAAATAAAAGGGCTGGCTACAGAGATTAAGCCAGAGAATGAAGAAACAGCAGGAGCGCCGGAGGGGGAGCAGTGGGTAGCATTGCCTACGGCTGATTTTGAGCAAATGATACAGAAAGCAGCACGGGCAGCAGTAGCGGAATACAAAAAGCAGGAAGAGAAAGACAGAAAGCAGAATAAGTATCATAACACCTTTATGCTGATGAAATGTTATCGGGACGCAGCTTTTCACATTGAGAACGCAATAAGCGACGGGGAGCAGCTGGAACTTGCAGGAATGACAGACGAGCAGCAGCGTACATACTTAGAGAGCATCAGACGCAGCCGCTTTAAAACTCTGATTATGACGGCACATATCGACAAGGCGGTAGAAGAGATAGAACGCAGGAGAAAGGCGGCAGATAGAGAGGTAGAGTATAAGGCGTTTGAAATGTACTTTATGCAGGGCATGGACTATGCAAAGATTGCAGAGGAACTGGACACGGGAAACAGCACACCAAGACGCTGGATAACAGCTATCATAAACGAGTTGTCGGTATTATTGTGGGGAATGGACGAGGACAAGATAAGATAGCAGGGAAAAGGAAGTATGACAAAAGAATGAAAAAAACATGAAATTTACATGGAAAAACAAAAGAGATATAATGGTAGCATGGAAAGAGTAGGCGAGAGCTTAACCGCAGAGGCGGTAGCAGTAACCTACTCTTTTTTGTTTTCATTCTTTAGCCTCCACCCAGCGCATGAAACTTAGGGCGCTGGGATACTAAAAGAAAGAGAGGGGACAGCGTGAAAGAATGGGCTAAGAGTTTTTATTTATCAGCAGCGTGGGAGAATACAAGAGCTGCTTACTTAATGTCACAAGACTTTATTTGTGAGAGATGCGGAGAGCCTGCAAAGATAGTACATCATAAGCGCTGGCTTAACCGTGACAATATCAATGACACAGACATAACGCTTAACTGGGATAACTTAGAGGCGTTATGCCAAGACTGCCACAACAAGGAGCATCATAAAAGCGCGCCGAGGCTGCGTTATAGATTTGATGCAGACGGCGGTATAATCCCCCCTATGCAGAAAAGAAATTAAAGGGGACAGATACCGAGGGGGATACCCTAAAATTACCCTACGGGCGTGCGCAGGCGTGGTGTAGGGGGTGTGGTATGCGGCAGGGGAACTGAAAGCGGGGTAAAAGAATGGCAACAAGGAAAGAAAAGACAAAAGAACAGAGGATAAAAGCAGAAAAGACCAGACTTAAGGGAATTTTCAAAGAATTAGACGAAAATAAAAAGAAGTTGGTAACGCCGCTGATAGAAAAGGCTGCTTTTATGAGCGTTGAGCTGGACGACTTGCAGGCAATGATAGAAAAAGATGGCTGGACAAGCGAATACCAGAACGGGCAAAACCAGTGGGGAACAAAGAAAAGCCCAGAGGCAGAAACCTACATAGCCTTAAGCAAGAATTATGCAGCAATCATTAAGCAGCTGACGGAGTTAGTGCCAGCAGCAAAAAGAAAAACGAGCAAGCTGGCAGCTTTAAGAGAAGAGTATAGAGAGTGATACCATACAGAAATTATATCTATGAGTACCACGCAAAGATTACCAGCGGCGAAATAATAGCGGGAAAATGGATAAAACAGATATATAAAATTATTGTGGACGGGCTGGAAAGGCATGAGTATTTTTTTAATGCAAAAGCTGCAAATATGGCAATTAAATTTATTGAAAGTTGTTGCCACCACAGCAAAGGGCGCAATGATTTATTGAAACTGGAACTATGGCAAAAGGCTATAGTTTCTGTTATTTTTGGGGTACAAGACGAGGAAAAAATACGTATTTTCCGAGAAATTTTTATAGTTATCGGCAGAAAAAACGGCAAGAGTTTATTTGCCTCTGCGATAATTGCATACATGGCATTTTTAGAGCCGGAGTACGGACAGGAAATTTACTGCTTAGCGCCGAAGTTAGACCAAGCGGCGCTGGTATATGACGGTTTTCATAAAATGGTACTGGCAGAGCCAGATTTAGAGGAACAGGCGAAGAAACGCCGCAGTGATATTTACATTGAGGAAAGCAACACGTTTGTAAAACCGATTGCTTTCAATGCCAAGAAATCAGACGGTTTTAACCCGCAGCTGGTAGTATGTGATGAAATGGCAGCATGGAGCGGGGACGCAGGATTAAAGCAGTATGAGGTTATGAAATCTGCATTAGGCGCACGTACCCAGCCTATGATTTTGAGTATCAGCACAGCCGGATATATCAACGATAGTATTTATGACGAGCTGATGAAACGCAGCACCAGCTTTTTGAAAGGCAATAGCAAAGAGCGCAGGCTTTTACCGTTCCTTTACATGATTGACGACGTGGAGAAGTGGAACGATATAGAAGAGCTGAAAAAGGCTAACCCTAACATGGGCGTTTCTGTAAAAGAGAGCTTTTTTGTTGATGAAATAGCCGTAGCAGAGGGCAGCTTAAGCAAGAAAGCAGAGTTTTTGACAAAGTATTGCAACATTAAGCAGAACAGCTCTATTGCATGGCTGGAATATACAACGGTAGACAGTGCAGGAGTTGAAAAGACTTTAGAGGACTTTAGGGACTGTTACGCCGTGGGCGGCATTGACTTAAGCCAGACAACAGACTTAACCGCAGCAAGCGTGGTAATTGAGAAAGAGGGCAAACTATATGCGTTTACTCAATTCTTTATGCCACGGGGAAGAATAGAACACTTGCAGGCAACGGACGGCGTGCCTTACGACATATTTGTTAAAAAAGGGCTGATTACTTTAAGCGGCGAGAACTACGTAGATTACCACGACGTTTACAGCTGGTTTACTATGTTGCTGGAAGTATACGGCATACGCCCGCTTAAGATTGGCTACGACAGATACAGCGCCCAGTACCTTATTACCGATATGGCAAATTATGGCTTTCACATGGACGACGTATATCAAGGCGAAAATCTTACGCCAGTTATCCGTGAGTTTGAGGGCATCATAAAGGACGGCAATTTTAAGATTGCCGACAACAATTTACTAAAGACACATTTTTTAAACGTAGCGCTTAAGCACAATATGGAAACAAGGAAATTTAGACCGATTAAGATAGAGCAGCGGGCGCACATTGACGGTTTCGTATCTGTTATTGATGCAATGACGGTACGGCAGAAATACTGGGAAGAGTGCGGCGAGCTGCTGAAAAACGCCGCATAGAAAGGAGAGTGAACGGTATCAAATTCTTAGATTATATTTTTCACGGGAAAGAGCTGCGATATATTGACAGCTATTTTAAGATGCTGAACGGGTACAGCCCTACGTTTACCAGCTATAGCGGCGGTGTGTACGAAATGGACTTGACGAGGACAGCAGTAAATAATTTTGCCACACATTGCAGCAAATTAAAGCCGGAGATTACGGGTAGCGCCCTTAAGCATCTGGAAAAAACATTACAGCATAAGCCTAACTATTTCATGGATACTACAAAGTTTATTAAGCGGCTTGCGACCTACGTAGCAGTAGAGCATACCGCTTTTATTGTACCTATCGAGGACAAAATAGGCAGGCTATGCGGCTGGTATCCACTGCGTGCGGAACGCTGCGAGGTGGTAGAGGTAAAAGGACAGGTTTACTTGAGGTATTTGTTTGCAAATGGGGAGCATGGGGCGATTGAGTTTGAAAAAGTGGGTATCATAACCGACTTTGAATATACAGACGACCTTTTCGGAGAGGATAACCGCACGCTTAAGCCCACTATGCAGCTGATACATACGCAGAATGAGGGCATTATAAATGCCGTCAAAAATTCTGCCAATATCCGCTTTCTGGCAAAAGTGGCAAATATGTTGAAACCAGAGGATATAAAGAAAGAGCGACAGCGCTTTACAGAGGATAATTTAAGCGCAGACAATGACAGCGGCATGATTATTTATGATAATAAGTTTTCGGAGCTGAAACAAGTAGAAAGCAAACCATACACGCCAAACGCATTGCAGATGCAGAATATACAAGAAAATGTATGCACGCATTTTGGTACTAACATGGATATTCTGCAAAACAAATTCGACGAGGAAACGTGGAACGCATATTACGAGGGGAAGATAGAACCGTTTGCAATCCAGCTTTCCCTTGTTATGTCAAACATGACATTTTCAGACAGAGAGATAGCGTGCGGAAATGCTATTACTTTTTCTGCAAACCGTCTGCAATATGCCAGTAACGCTACAAAGCTACAAGTAAGCACACAGCTTTTTGACCGTGCGCTGCTGAACCGTAACGGGGTAATGGATATATGGAATATGCCACACGTAGAGGGCGGGGAAAAGTATTATATCCGAAAGGAATATACGGAAGTAAGCGAGCTGAACAACAGCGACAAAGAGCCGAAGATTATCATACAGCAAGTACCGCAGGCGGGGCAGCAGGGTACAGACGACGGAAAAGGAAAAGAACCGACAGAGGGCGAGCCGAAAGAGCCGCCAGACGACGGGAAACAGAAAGAGGGTGTAAACAATGCCGATTAAGAAAGAGCGGGAATATAGGGCGCTGGCAGCGCCATTGACTGCGCAGGCAGCGGCAAAAAGAATAGACACAGAGTATTACGTAGAGGGATATGCTACAACTTTTGACAAGCCGTATCTGCTTTATGAATTTGAGGACGGGACAAAGTTTTACGAAAGGATAGACGCACACGCACTGGACGGCGCAGACATGAGTGATGTTATTATGCAGTACGACCATGCAGGCAGAGTGTTTGCCAGACAGTCAAATAAGACGCTTATTTTAGTGCCAGACCATAAAGGGCTTTTAGTGGCGGCTGATTTAGGAAAGACAGACTTAGCCCGTGGGTTATATCAGGATATTGACGCAGGCATGATTACTAAAATGTCATGGGCGTTTACCGTGGCAGAGGAAACATACGACAGAGTAACACGCACAAGGACAATTTTAAAAATTAAAAAGGTTTATGACGTATCCGCAGTGAGCATACCAGCAAACGGGGATACTGAAATAAGCGCCCGTAATTTTGCACATAGGAGTTATGAGGCAGAACGGCAGGAGTTGCTTAACAGACGGGTAGCATTACTAAAGATTAGAGCGAATTTATAACACAAAAAAGGAGAACAGAAACCATGAGATTAAAAGAAATTGAGGCAAGATTAGCCCAGATTAGAAACGAGCTGAACACTAGAGCGGCAGAGTTGACCGCAGAGGAAATTACAGCGCTGGAAACAGAGGTAACAGACTTGCAGGAAGAGCGCACGCAGATTGTAGAGCAGGCAGAGAGAAGAAATAAGCTGCTTGCCAGAATTGCGGCAGGAGAACCGATTGACGACGGACAGGGCGGCGAGGGAACAACGCCGACAGTGCTTAGAAATTTTAGCGGAGCAGCCGGAGAGGGGGACGACGGCGACAAGTACGGCAGCATGGAATACAGAAAGGCGTTTATGCGTTATGTATGCCGTGGCGCAGCCATTCCGGCAGAGTACAGAGCAGATGCCGTAAGCAGCACAACGGACGTAGGCGCAACAATCCCTACAACGGTGCTGAACCAGATTGTGCAGAAGTTGGAAAGTACGGGCATGATTTTAGCGCTTGTAACCAGAACTGCATACAAGGGCGGCGTGGCTATCCCGGTGTCTACGGTTAAGCCTACTGCAACATGGGTAGCAGAGGGAAAAGGCAGCGACAAGCAGAAATTTACCGCTACAAAAGACGGCATGATTACTTTTGCATATCATAAGCTGCGCTGCGCAGTTGCGGTAAGTCTGGAAGTTGACACAATGGCAATCAGTGCTTTTGAGGCTATGCTGATTAACAACATTGTAGAGGCTATGACAAAAGCACTTGAGCAGGCGATTATCAGCGGCGACGGAAACGGAAAACCGAAAGGAATTTTAAACGAAACACCCGCAGAGGGGCAGAAACTTACCAGTTTAAAACCTGCATATGCGGACTTAATTGCAGCAGAGGCAGCATTACCGCAGGCATACGAAAACGGGGCAGTATGGTGTATGAGTAAAAACACTTTCATGCAGTATTACGGACTGACCGACAGCAACGGGCAGCCTATCGGCAGAGTAAACTACGGTATTGCAGGAAAGCCGGAGCGCTTTTTGCTGGGCAGACAGGTAGTGTGCTGCGATTATGTGACCACATACAGCGCCGGAGTAGCAGAGAATACAGCGTTTGCGTTCCTTTTCAACTTTAAGGACTATGTACTTAACACCAACTATGCAATGGGCGTAAAGAAATACGAGGACAACGACACAGACGACAAAGTAACAAAGGGCATTATGCTTGCGGACGGAAAGGTAGTTGATAAAAACAGCCTTGTTACTATCTGCATGGGGAGAAGTGCGTAAGAAAGGTGGATATTTATGAAAGGGCGTTTAGATGTTAAAGAGCTGGAAAAATGCAAGAAGGCAGATTTGCAGAAACTTGCGGAAGAGCTGGGCGTAAGTACAGAGGGGACAATCAAAGAACTTGCAGAACGTTGCGCAGAGGTTGAGGTAGAGATACCAGACGAAAGCGAGCTGACAGAAGAGGAAAAAGAGGCAGCGGAGCAGGCGGCGGCAGAATATGCCGAGGAAAACAAGCAGGAAGAGCCGGAAAAGGACGACGAACCGCAGGCAGCCGGAACGGTTACGGTAGAGGTAACAGCTATGTACTTAGACAAGGTACTAAACGAAGTGAAAGAGCCGGGAGAAGTTTTTACCGTAAGCCGTGAACGTGCAACAATTCTGGAAAGAGCAAAGGTTGCAAAAATCAAAGAGTAAGCATCTGGGCTATGGAAACGTAGCCCAGATTTATTTTAGAAAGCGGGGTGCAGGATATGGCAGCAAATGCCACAACATTAACAGAGAAGATGCGGGCGGCGCTGCGTATCAGCAGCACAAGTGAAAAAATTACAGAAGAAATTAACGACTGTATAGCCGCCTGCAAAGCAGACCTTGCAAACGACGGAGTAAATAGAATTGATGAAAAAGACGGGCTGATAATCAGAGCCGTTACGCTGTACTGTAAGGCTGAATTTGGCTACAACAACAATGCGGAAAAATTCAGAAATTCATACGATACATTGAAAATGCGGCTTTCTATGTCACAGGAATACAATACGCCGATAGTGTCCGAAACGGACACCATGGGCGGGGAAAGCGGGGGATAAAATGGCAGAATGGGTGGACGAATTAACGCTTGTAAAACTGACAGAGCCAGATAAAAGGGTAAACAGTAACGGCTTTGCAGAGCAGGGCGAAGAAAGTAGGCGTACTGTTTTTTGTAACATGAAATCAGTAGGCTATAACGAGTATTTCAAGAGTCAGCAGACGGGGAAAGTGGTAGAGCGTAAATGTGATGTTCATAAGGCAGATTATGAGGGCGAGGACACTGTAGAACTGGGTGGGAAAGCCTATTTTGTGCTTAAGACGTATGACATTGACGACGACACGGTAGAGCTTACGCTAACGGACTTGCGATATAAGGAAAAGGGGGCTTAAGCGTGGGAGAATTTAATACCGTGGGCTTAGAGGCTGTCATAGAGGCGTTTGGAAATAGGGAGCAGGCAACGGTAGAGGCAGTGCCTAAAATGTTAAAGGCTGGTGCTGCGGTGCTGATAGAGGCACAGCAGACAGAGGCAAAGGCTATGGGGATTGAGGAAACCGCAGGCTTTATACAGTCAATCAAAGCAACTGCTGTTAAAGGTGGAAGTACAGAGAAATACGTAGAGGTATACCCGCAAGGCAGGGCAAAGCACGGAAACGACCGAAAAGGGGACAAAAGCAATGTGCGTTATGCAACTATCGGCTTTGTAGCGGAATATGGGACGAGCAGCCAGCAGGCACGCCCCTATATGACTGTAGCAAATGAGAAAGCCCAGGAGAAAGTAGTAGAGGCACAGCTGGAAATATGGGAGCGTGAAACAAATGGATAGTTTACAGAGCATTTTAGAAAGTGCAGGACTGCCAGCGGAAAGAGGCGTATTTACTGGGAAGAAAAAGCCGACGGCTTACTACACATTTCTGCGGCTGCTGAAAGGAGCAGCGGCGAGCGCTGACGATAAAGAAGTAGCAGGCAGAGAATTGTATAGGGTTACGCTTTTCCATAAGGGAGATTTTGAGGCGCAGCTAAACAAAACTCTGGAAGTATTGACGGCAGCAGGCGCTTACATAAATAGTGTAGATGCGGAAACCAAAGAAAGTGATACTGGGTACTGGGTAGTACCTATAACAATCGAATTGTTAAAGGAGTGACAAAATAATGACATTAGGATTAAAAGACCTTTACTATGCCGTCTGCACAGAGGCAGAGGGCGCAGAAACTTACGGAGCGCCTAAGAAAATGGCAGAGGCAATGGAAGCCGATTTATCTGTAAAAACAGAAACGGCAGACTTGTACGCTGACGACGCATTAAGCGAGAGCGTAAAAGAATTTACAAACGGAACATTAAAACTGGGGATTAAAGACCTTACGCCGGAGACGCTGGCAGAGGTACTGGGGCAGCTGGTAGATGAAAAAAAGGTAGTGTGGGCTGGCGGAGACGACGAACCGCCGTTTTTAGCTATCGGCTTTAGAGCTGCAAAAACTGGCGGCAGATACAGATATATCTGGTTGCTGAAATGCAAATTTGAAGTACCGGGAGAAAAGTACAAAACCAAAGGGGAAAAAATCGAATTTCAGACACCAGAAATTACGGCGACTTTCTACAAGAGAAAGAAAGATGCAAAATGGAAAGCTGACTTTGTTGGAACGGAAAAAGATACACCAGCAACAACATGGTTTACGGCAGTACCAGAGCCAGCGCCGAAAATGACAGCAGTATAAAAGAATACGAGGAAAGGAGAAAGGCGTAGCACAGGCTGCGCCTTAATTTTATGAAATGAGCGCAATGAATGACGGCGGTTATACCGTGGAACTGAAAGGAAAAAAGTACAGATTGCTTTTTACCCTTAATGCACTGGAAGAATTGCAGGAAAAATGCGGGGGATATGACAAGCTGCCAGAGGTATTTAACCAGAATAACCCAGACTGGGTAAAGGATACTAAGTGGCTGCTTACTATGCTGATTAACGAGGGACTGTTAGAAGAGGACGAAAACGCAGAGCTTTTAACAGAAGAAAAAGTAGGCAGAATGATACATTTAGGAAATATGCGAGAAGTACAGAACGCTATCTTTGCATCTTTTGCCGTTGGGACAGCCGGAGACGGAAACGGAGACGAAGAGGAAAGCGGAGAAAGTGAAACGGGGGAAATGGCAGCCGTGCAGGAAAATTAAATACTGCACGGCTTTTATATATCGCAATAGGGCTGCTGGGGTACAAAGAGCGTGAGGCGTGGAGAAAAACGCCTTACCAGATTGTGACACTTTTTAAGTACCACAAAGAGTATAACCCGCACATTTTCAGACGAGAGCGGGCAGCAGAACCGACAGCCGCAGAGGGAATGGACGACATAGACAAGGCTTTAGGGGGACTGTAATTTATGGCTGATAAGACACAAAACATTAAAACACGTCTAAGTTTTGACGGCGAGGCAGAGTATAAAGCAGCCTGCAAGGAAATTAACAGCACCCTTAAAGTGCTTAATTCGGAAATGAAACTTGTAACGGCTGAATATAAGGACAACGCAAACAGCGTAGAGGCTCTGAAAGCAAAGCAGGAAGTATTACAAAGGGTTTATTCAGAGCAGGCAAAAAAAGTAAAAGAAACCGAGGCGGCATTAGAGAAATGCCGGAAAACAACAGGACAAAATAGCGAGGAAAGCAAAAAGCTGGAGGCGCAGTTAAATTACCAGAAAACAGCGCTTGTAAAAACAGAGCAGGAGCTTAACAAGACAGCTGCGGATATGGAAAAAGCCGGAAGAGCCGCAGATGATATGGGTAAGGAAATCGAGGAAAGCGGACAGCAGGCGGAAAGCGCAGGCGGCAAGTTTTCTGGTTTGGGCGGTATTTTAGGTGGGCTGGGCGGTGCAATGGCAAAAGGCGTAACCATTATAGGTACGGCAGCCGCAGCAATCGGCACAGCGGTAGTAGCGGGACTTGCATATACGGTAAGCCAAGCAGACGAGGCGAAAGGGGCGTTAAATGATTTTTGCGCCTCTACTGGAACGGCGACAGAAGAGGCAGACCAGTATAAGAAAGTTATGGAGAATATCTATAACGGCAATTATGGCGAGGGCTTTGAAGATATAGCAGCGTCTATGGCAACAGTCAAGCAGCAGGCGGGCGATTTGGGAGCGGACGAGCTGGAAAAAATGACGACAAACGCATTAACCCTGCGTGATACGTTTGAAATGGACGTAGCGGAAAGTACAAGGGCTGCAACGCAGCTGATGCAGCAGTTTGGAATATCCGGCGACGAGGCATATAACTTAATTGCGCAGGGAGCGCAGCAGGGGCTTAACCAGAACGGGGACTTGCTGGACGTTATCAATGAATACAGTAACCAGTATGCGCAGGCGGGATTAAGCGCAGAGGATATGTTTAACTCTATCCAGAATGGAGCAAATGAGGGCGTATGGAGCATTGACAAAATGGGCGACGCTTTCAAAGAGCTTAATATACGAATGAATGACGGCACGGCAAACGAATACCTTACCAGTCTGGGATTGAACGCAGACGAAATGGTAGGAAAATTCCAAGCCGGGGGAGATAGTGCAAAAGAGGCAATGAGCCAGATAAGCGAGGCGCTAAAGAATTGCGACGACGAAAGCCTACAGTATACCGCAGGCGTAGGGCTTATGGGTACTATGTGGGAAGATATGGGCGCTGCTGCCTGCACTTCCCTTATGGACGTTGAGGGGCAGATAAGCAAGACAACGGACGCAATGGGACAGATTAACGCCGTTAAGTATGACACATTCGGCGAGGCGATGCAGGGCGCAGGCAGGATATTGCAGACCAGCTTTATTATGCCTATCGGAGAGCAGGCATTACCGATTTTCAGCCAGTTTGCAAATGAATTGCAGCAGGGAGCAGCCGCAGCAGGCGGGGATATGGGGAAAATGGCGCAGAGTTTTGGGGACGCTTTAGCAAATATGGTAAGCGGACTTTCTGATATGCTGCCACAGATTACCACGTTTGCCGTGGAGCTTGTAACCGGGCTTGCAGACGGCATAGTAAACAGTGCGCCTACAATCGTGCAGGCTGGGGTAGATATGATAACGTCTTTTGTAGACGGGATTATAACAGCCATTCCTACCCTGACAGAGAGCGCCGTAGAAATCGTAACAACGCTGATTGACGGTATTGTAGAGCTGATACCAGATATAGCAGAGGGAGCGGTACAGATTATTGCAGGACTGGCAGAGGGACTGGGGCAGGCATTGCCGGAGCTGATACCGAGTGTCATAGATGCAGTGCTTACAATCGTGGAAACGCTGGTAAACAATGTGCCTATGCTGATTGATGCAGCTATACAGCTTGTAACCGGGCTTGCGGACGGAATTATAGAGGCGCTGCCCGTGATTATCGAAAGGCTGCCGCAGATTATAACAGCTATTATAAATGCGCTGATTGAGGGCATCCCGCTTATTTTGGAAAATGCCGCAGAGATTGTGGTAGCGCTGGTAGACGGAATTATTAACGCAATCCCGCTTTTGATTGCGGCAGTACCGCAGATTATTGTAGCTATTGTAACGGGACTGATTGAGGGATTGCCGAGAATTGCAGCCGCAGCCGTAGAACTGGTAAACACCATTATAGGAAAACTGGCAGAGTTGCCGGGGCAGATTGCCGGAGCAATAGCAGACGGTATAAATAAAATAGCCGAGTGGGGCGCACGTATGCAGGAAAAAGGCGGCAACGTGATTACGGAGTTTATAACAAAGGTTATTACCATTGTTAAGGAACTGCCGCAGAAAATTTGGAACGGCATTGTAGGTGCAGTTACCAGAGTAGCCACATGGGGCGTAAATATGCAGACCAAAGCAAAAGAGGTTATGAACACAATGCTTACGAACATTGTAACCATTGTGCAGCAGACACCGCAGAAAGTCTGGAACTGTATTGTAGGGGCGGTAAACCGTGTAGCCACATGGGGCAGCAATATGCTTTCAAAAGCCCGTGAGGTAATGAATAGCATGGTAACAGGCATTGTAAACGTGGTTACGCAAGTGCCGCAGAAAATCTATAACAGCATATCCGGCGCAATTTCAAAAGTAGCCCAGTGGGGTACAGAGGTAAAAAATAAAGCCGTAGAGGGTATGAACATGGTACTTAATGGTATCACTAACGTATTTTCAAATATCGGTAGCACATTTGCGGAAATCGGCGGAAATATTGTAAGCGGTATCTGGAACGGTATAAGCTCTGGCTGGGATTGGCTGAAAGATAAAGTTTCAAACATTGCAAGCAGCTTGCTTGACGCAGCAAAAGACGCTTTAGGGATTGAAAGCCCGTCGAAAAAGTTTCGTGACGAGGTTGGTAAATTCATGGCGCAGGGTATCGGCGTAGGCTTTTCTGATGAAATGGAAAACGTAAATAGAATGATTGAGAAGAGCATACCGAGAGAGTTTGACACGGACGTAAAGGTTGATGTAAGAAAAGACATTGATTTTGACGACGACGGGGACAAGCCAAAGCCAAGACCAAGAGGCGGCGCAATGGGTGGCGGTTTTATCGTTATCCAGAATATTTATGCAAATACCACAGATTATGCAAAGCAGCAGAAAGAGGCTGCAAGGCAGTTCAAAATGATAGCGAGGACGGTGTAGCCTATGGAATACGAAAAACTGACTTATACAAATGAAAGGGGCGAGAGCGTAGAGTTTAGTACAGAAAGCGTGTATCACTGTAATGTAAGCAAGGACGTAGAGGGGATAGCAGGCGTTACAAATGTGGTATACAGTACAAACAGTATGGGGCAGCATGGAGACACTTACGTAGGGCAGCGTATCGAGGCACGGGACATTGATATACTGGGGCATATCAACACAAGGGACAAGGCGCAGGCATACGAACTGCGCCGCCAGCTGCTTAAGGTATTAAACCCAGAGCTTGACGGTACGCTTTCTTATGAGTTTGGCGGTTTTAAGCGTGTAATAAACTGCCGCCTGCATGGAGAGCCTAAAATAGAGCGCAAAAGCGTACTGTTAGAGTTTTCTATACCATTTGACTGCCTTAATCCGTTTTGGCGGGAAAATGAAGAAACAAAAGAAGATATAGCAAGCTGGGTAGCAGCGTGGCATTTCCCTTGCGTGATTGAAAAAGATAATCCCAAGAGCATGATTTACGGATACCGAGCGGAAAGCGTAATTGTGGATTGCTACAATGAGGGCGACGTATCCACAGGTATGCGGGTGCGTTTTGTGGCTTTGGGGACAGTAAAGAACCCTATTCTATTAAATGTGGATACTGGGGAATTTATTAAAATCAATGTCACAATGCAGACCGGGGACACGATAGAAGTAAGCACAAAATACGGCAGCAAAGGGGCAAAACTGCTACGGGACGGAAAGGAAACGGATTATTTCCGATATGTGGACGTAGACAGCACCTTTATGCAGCTTGCCATAGGGGACAACAATTTTCGCTATGATGCGGAAAGCGGCGTAAATTCTATGGAAGTTTCCATTTTCTACAACAAGGAATATCTGGGGGTATAAGTATGGAGCTTAGAGTATTTGATAAAACCATAGAGCCGCTGGGGGCAATCGACGAGCTGGCAAGTCTTTTATGGCATATAAAATATTTTGATGTGGGAACATTTAGCCTGCTTGCACCGATTACAGACAATAACAGTAAGTTGCTGATAGAGGGCAATGTGATTGTAAAGCATGACGGAAAGCAGGAAGTTACAGACGCAAACGGCGGCATCTGGCGCAGGGCGGCACAGATTACCTACGTGCATATTACGAAAGACGAGAACGGGTTAGAGCAGATAGAGGCGCAGGGCTTTACATTGAGCCGCTGGCTGGGGAAACGCTGCATATACCCGCAGATAGTGGCGACAGCCACAAACCAGAGTTTAATAAATACTATGGTAACGAAAAACTGCGGAAACGGGGCAGCAGAGAAAAGGCGGTTTAAACAGTTTGAAACGCTGACGCAGGAAACCATAGCAGGCAGTCAAGTGGAGTATTCTAACCAAGTGTGCGCTAATCTGGGGACAGAAGTAAAAGCACGGGCGCAGGCTGGAAAACTGGGCTATGACATTCTGATAAACGAAAGAGAGAAGAAATACGGCTTTTATCTGTATAAGGGCAAAGACCTTACAGCGAAAAACGACGAGGGTAACACGCCCTGCATATTTTCCAGAGATTTTGACAATGTAAATGAGCAGGAATATACCGCCAGTATAGAAAATTGCGGAAACTTTATTTATGTGCAGGGAGCAGCAGACGACAGCGGCAGCCAGCCTATTGTAACCGTGGACGGAGAGGGAGCTACGGGCATAGAACTGGACGAGGTTTTTTGTGATGCAACAGACATTGCACGAAAATACCAGAGCGGGGAAACAGAGGTAACAATACCGCTTAGCGCATATTTGCAGATGCTTAAGACAAGGGGCGAGACAGAATTAGAGGGATACGGGAAAAACATAAATTTTGTATCGACCATTAACACAAATTCAAACCTTAAATTTAAGGTTGATTTTGATTTAGGAGACAGAATTACTTGCAAAGAAGAAAAGTGGGGCATACAGATAGATGCACGGATAACAGAGGTAAAAGAGATTTACCAAAAAGGCACAGAGGAAATAGAGGCGACGTTTGGGGAAAGCCTGCCTACTCTGGTGGATAAAATTAGGAAAGTGAGGTAAGGGTAATGGCAAATTGCTTACCATTCAATGCAGTATATGACGGCGAAAATTACGACAGGGTATATAAAGCCGAGGACTGGGCGTGGTATTTTGCTACATTCATTGCAAACGGTATTTTCCCAAAACCGAGCGACGGGCTGCAAGTGATTGCGTACAGTGGCATGGAAATAAAGGTAAATGCGGGTTTTGCGTTTATTAACGGGTATGCCTTTAAAAACCCAGCCAGCCACAGTATAAGGCTTGACATGGCAGAGGGTGCGCTTAACCGTGTAGACAGAGTGGTAGTGCGTTGGGACTTGCCGCAGCGTGATATTTACATAGCGGTACTGAAAGGCACACCGTCTGCAAAACCACAGCCGACAGCAGTAACACGTAGTACGGAAATATGGGAGTTGGCGCTTGCGGATATTTACGTAGGAAAAGGTGTTACAAAGATACAGACCAAAGACATAACAGACCAGAGATTTAATAGCAGCGTGTGCGGTATTGTAACAGGAACGGTGGAAGAGATAGACGCAAGCGTACTGACAAAGCAGTTTGACGACTTCTTTAAGACCTATAGCGCAGCGGTGCTGGACGAGTTTAGCGTATACAAGCAGAATATGGAAAAGTACCTTAAGGACATTGCCGGGGTATATGAGCAATACGTAAGCAAGACAGAGGGCTTATTTGCAGAATATGAGAATAAGTTTAGCGAGCGTTATACCAGCTTTGAGAGTACCTTAGATAAATGGGACGAGGAACTTTTAAGAGCCTATACAGAATTTATGGCAAAAATTCAGCTTTTCCAGACAGAGGCAGAAACCGAGTTTAATACATGGTTTGAGGGCATTAAGGACAAGCTGGGGGAAGATATTGCAGGCAGTCTGCAACTGCAAATTGAAGAACTGGCAGCCACGATAGACGGGATGCGGCAGCAGGCAGAGGAAAGCGGAAAGGAAACAAAAGAGGCGCTGACAGAGCTTGACAAGAGGCTTACTGCGGTAGAAAACGGCTGGGGTATCAATTATAACCATGATGCAGTATTAGGCTTGTGCTATATGGGTGCAGCATGGTTGAGCCAGCATTACGAAAGAACAGAGGAAACGGCAGTATTAGGAGTTGCATATATTGGTAATTCCTATCTTGCAAATACATTTTAGGAAAGGTGGATACTATGAAAGGATTTCCAAAGACATTAAAAACAAAAGCGGATTATTACAACTGCCTTGCAATGGTAGCAGCTGGGGAGCTGAACGCAGCGGACTTAGAAAGAAAAATTGAAAGTCTGGAAAAACAAAGGTATATCCAGTGCGCCGTAGTAGAAACTGCGCCGGAGAAAAAGGCGGTAACAATTTATTACTGCGCAGAGGCGGTAGAGGGCATGGTATTTGATGCGGACGGAGTGACCGGGACGGTAACGGCAGTTGCGCATATTCAGAGCGAAAAAGCAAGGGAAATGGAAGAAAACGGGAACGACAGAACCGTATTAACGCTGTCTAAGGGCGTAGAGGCGGCAGGCGGTGTAATTGCGCTGGAAACGGCAGCAATGGTAGCAGGAATGACAGCAGACGATATTAAGGCACTGAAAGGAGTTTTAAAACAGTATGAGTAGATTATTGGTGGACGACGTAACAAAAACAGACCGCAGGGCGCTTTTGAATGTAAATAAAATGGCAACAATCAGCGACATTGTAGCGCCGACAAGAGAGTATCTGCGTGCAAGCGGCGCAGACGAGCTGACAGTAGAGAGCGGCTGCGTAATTGCTGTAGGCGGCGCAGGCATCTTTAAGACCGCAGAAACGAAACTTACGGCGGCTAATCTGGATACTGGGGCAACGTTTGCCGTTGGAAATGATTACTATGTGTATATCTGCGACAGCAGGATAGATACGCAGGACGAGCAGTATATTATTTCCCTTAACTCTACATATCCGAGCGGCTGGAACGCAAGCAACAGCCGTAAAATTGGCGGTTTTCATTATGGACGCTGCCGTAAGGTAAACAGCAATTTGCAGCCAGTAAACAGCAGCGGTGCGTTTTTTGGTACTGGCTGGGAAAGTGCAGTAAGCAACGGAATTGTACCACGCAGCGTATGGACTATGGGACACCGCCCAAAATGTAACCCAGAGGGAATGGTATATTTAGGGGGCGGCACATGGGTAGATATTTACCTTAATTCAGACGACGGGGCAGAGGGCTTAAAATCAGAGTATAATTGTGCACCTATGACTGGCACAGAGGGCATGAACTGGTACAGATTTACAGAAAGGCTGATGAAGAGCGGCAAGCGTATGCCGGATTACAGCGAGTTTTGCGCCTATGCTTTTGGCAGCCCGCAGGGATTGGCAGAGAATAATGCAAACGCATGGAGCGCAAGCTCAAATACACAGCGTGGAGTAACTGGCAGCGTAGTAAATGCCGTTTCTGCCGTTGGTTGCGTAGATACCGTAGGGCGTGTATGGGAATGGCTTAACGATTTGATTACCAGAGCAGAACACGCAACAAATAAAGATTACCATGCAAGCGAGGGCTGGGGCTGGGACTTAAAAAGCCCGTTACGTGATGAGGGTACAAAGTACGACGTTGGTAATATCTATCAGTATTACGCTTATTCTCTGGCGGCGCTGATAGCGGGCGGCCGCTGGAGCGATGGCGCTAGTGCGGGCGCACGTGCCGTGCATTGCAGCGATTGCCCGTGGAGTGTCAGCACGAATATTGGCGTGCGTGGGGCGTGTGACAGTCTGTAGACGGCGGGCGAAAGCCCAGCCGATACAAGAGGGTAGAGAAAATGACGACCAGAGACAAGAGCGACAGACTGCACCAGAAAATATATGATTTTCTGCTATACATTTATCCATTGCTAAGCAAATATCCGAAGCATGAAAAATTCAGCTTACAGACAGCGACCAGAAACGCAATACTGGAAATGCTGCAAGACGTTATCAAGTGGCAGAAAACGGCAACAAAGAGCCATTTATATGCAGCGGATACGGCATTGCAGCAAAGTAAGGAATTGCTGCGGCTGGCAAATGACTTAGGATATAGCGCAATGAACGCCCAGCATTACGGCGTAAGCTGTAGGAAATTAAAGGAACTGGGCGTAATGCTGGCAGAAATTATAGAAGAGGTAAAGGCTACAAAGTAGTATAAATATGGGGCGGCTGCTTACTACAGCCCTCTGGCGGCGCTGATAGCGGGCGGCAACTGGAACAATGGCGCTAATGCGGGCGCACGTGCCGTGAATTGCAACAATTACCCGTGGAATGTCAACACGAATATTGGCGTGCGTGGGGCGTGTGACTTAGTGAAAGTATTTTAGGCTTAGCGTATCTACGGAACACTAGCAAGATAGGTTAATACTTAATAGCCTATAGTCAGAGCGGCTGTCCCGCCGTAAGGCAAAGAGAAAAAGTAAGGCTGCTGGTTAGTAGCTGCGGCGAAAGGCAGGAGCTTTTTATAATGAAACGAATAGGGCATATAAAAGACCGGGACGGAAAGGCGGTTACGCTTATTGAGGCTATGGCAGACAGTGGAAACATACAAAAAGCCTACAATAAAGCGAGAAAATGCAAGAGATACAGAAAAGATGTGCTGATATTTACCAAAGACAAAGAAGAAAATCTGGAACGGGTACGCAATGATATTTTAGGGCTTACCTATGAGCCGGGAGAGTATCGGTATTTTAAAGTATATGAGCCAAAAGAGAGGCAGATAATGGCGCTGCCGTTCTACGACAGAGTAATACAGCACGCTATAAACAATGTATTAGAGCCTATTTTTAATAAAAGGTTTATTTATCATTCTTACGCCTGCCGGAAAGATAAAGGTATGCACGCTGCCTCTGATACGCTGCAACGCTGGCTATATGATTGGGACAAGTACCATAAAGACCAGCCGCTATATGCAATCAAAGCAGACATACACCACTACTTCCAGAGCATCACACACGAGATACTTAAGGCAGAGATAAGAAAAGTCATTAAGGACAAGAAAGCGCTTGTACTGATAGACCGGATAATAGACCATAACGGGCAGATGCCAGACGGCATAGGGATACCAGTAGGAAACCTTACAAGCCAGCTGTTTGCTAATATTTATCTCAATAAGTTAGACCAGTACATAAAGCACACGCTGGGCGTTAATGAGTTTGAAAGGTATATGGACGACTTTATAATACTTAACCCAGATAAGGAAAAACTGCGGTACTGGCTGGCAGAGATTGAAAGATTTTTAAGAGACGAACTGCGGTTAGAGCTGAACCCTAAGACGACGATTTTAGCCGCAAAGAATGGCATAGATTTTGTTGGATACAAACACCGTGCAACACATAGGAAAGTAAGACCAGACAGCGTTAAGCGCATCAAGAAAACTATTAAGAAGTACGAAAGAGGAAAGATTACAAAAGAGCAGTTACAAAAGAGTATACAGAGCTGGACGGGACACGCAGGACACGCCGACAGCTATAATTTACAAAAGAAAATAATCATGCTGGCGCAGGCAGCGGAAAAGAAAGGGGGCAGCATTTCATAAATGGCAGGAAACGCCTTACTAAAGACGCTGGAAGAACAGCAGAAAACTATACAGCAGCAAAGTGCGCTGATTGTGGAACTGGTAGAGACGCTGGAACAATGGGAGCAGACGGCGGGCTATGATGCAAGAGAACTGAAAGAAAGGGCAGCAAGGTTGTGGGTAAATGGTGGAGAAACCGAGACAGAATACGGGTAAGCGGAAATGAGGCGCTGGTAGTAGAGCTGGAACGGATTAGAGACGAGGACGACAGACAGAACAAAAGAATTGCAGTTATTGAAGAGGATACAAAAGCGATACATAAGCTGACTGCATCTATCGAAAAGTTAGTGATACAGATGCAGGATATGCTATCAGAACAGAAAGAACAGGGCGAGCGTATCAGACGATTAGAGGAAGAACCGGGGAACGCATGGAACGAAGTAAAGAAAAAAGCCATTGATACCGTTGTAGGGTTGGTGGTTGGTGCGTTGGCAACGGGGCTTATCTACATGATAGCCCAGAATATGTAAAGAAAGGACAAAGTATTATGAAAAAAATTGATTGGGTAAGAAAGTTGACAAGTAGAAAATTATGGACGGCGGTAGCGTCGTTTGTTTCCATGATGATTGTAGCGACTGGCGGCGCAGAAAATACCGCAACGCAGGTAACAGCGTTGATTATGGCGGGAGCGTCTGTAGTGGCTTATATCATTGGCGAGGGGCTTACAGACAGCGCAAACATTGGACTGGAAGAGGGAGAAGTAACCGAAGAGTAAGACAGAGCAGCACGGAGCGCTTGCGGGAAACCGCAGGCGCTTATTTTCGTTCAGAAAGGGCAGGAAGAGTATGAAGAAAATAAACAGACTGATAAGCGGATACAATCATAATCCGGGAAGTATTTCACGCATTAAATACATTGTAATTCATTACGTAGGCGCATTGGGCGGCGCAAAGGAAAATTGCCAGTATTATGCTGGGGGAAACCGTAACGCCTCTGCGCATTATTTTGTAGGGTTTGACGGGGAAATATGGCAGAGCGTAGAGGACGCTAATATAGCGTGGCACTGCGGGGCAAGCAGCTATAAGCATGGGGAGTGCAGAAACGCTAACAGTATCGGTATTGAGCTTTGCGTAAGAAAGAGAAATACAGCCAGCATGGGGGCAACAGATAAAGACTGGTATTTTGAGGACGCAACGGTAGAGGCTGCGGCAGAACTGACACGATATTTAATGGATAAGTACAATGTGCCTGCGTCTCATGTTATCCGGCATTATGACGTTACGGGTAAGATTTGCCCGAACCCGTATGTATATAATACAACAGCACATACATGGGACGAGTTTAAGAAGAAAATCAGCGGAGCGGTAGCGCCTGCCATTAAAAAGCTGTACCGTGTGCGCAAGAGCTGGAAAGATGCAGCAAGCCAGCTGGGAGCGTTTGAAGAACTGGAAAATGCAAAGAAAGCGTGCAAAGTTGGGTATACCGTCTACGATTGGAACGGCAAAGCGGTATATCCGAAAACGAGCGAAAGCAAGCCGGATACTGGGAACGTACAAGAAAAAGAAATATGGGACTTTTTCACGAAAAAAGGGTTAAATGCCTATGCGGTGGCTGGCTTAATGGGAAATCTGTTTGCGGAAAGTGGGCTTAATCCATGTAATTTACAGAATACCTATAATAATAAGCTGGGAATGGGAGACGAAGAGTATACAAAAGCTGTAGACGCTGGCAGTTACGGAAATTTTGTAAATGATAGTGCAGGCTATGGGCTGGCGCAGTGGACTTTTTACACCAGAAAGCAGGCACTTTTTGATTATGCGAAAGCTGCGGGCGTGTCTATTGGAAACCTTGCTATGCAGCTTGCCTTTTTGTGGGAAGAATTGCAGGGGTACAAGTCTGTTATGGATACTCTGAAAAATGCAACGTCTGTACGTGCTGCGTCTGATGCGGTGCTTACTGGGTACGAAAAGCCAGCAGACCAGAGCGAAAACGTAAAGAAACAGCGGGCAGGATATGGCGACGGATACTATAGAAAATACGCAGGGGGAGCGGTAGCGCCTGCCATTAAAAAGCTGTACCGTGTGCGCAAGAGCTGGAAAGATGCAACAAGCCAGCTGGGAGCGTTTGAAGAACTGGAAAACGCAAAGAACGCCTGCAAAGAGGGGTATACAGTCTATGACTGGGACGGAAAGGCGGTATACAGTAAGCAGACAACAAAGAAACTGCCGTATAAAGTGCAGATTGACGTAGACGACCTTAGAATAAGAACGGGAGCGGGCACAGGTTACGCAGTAACGGGAGAATATACGGGCAGAGGTGTATTTACGATTGTGGAAGAAAAGGCAGGAAAGGGAAGTACGGCAGGCTGGGGAAAGCTGAAAAGCGGCGCTGGCTGGGTAAGTCTTGATTACTGCACAAAGCTGGTATAAGTGTTTGGGCGTGTCGGTTTATGTGCGGCACGCCCTTATTTTTTTACATATTTTCTTTGAAAAGCGTTGACAATATACCAAAGTTGGTATATAATTAAAACATGGAAAGGAGAAAAGAACAAATAAACGCAAAGCGTTAGAAAGGAGAAACGGCGCAATGGGTAAGAAAAAGAAACATAAGAAAAAGCCTATCAAGTGGCAAGATTTGGCAGTCAATGCACTGATAGACTTAATCGTAGGAACGATACTTATTATAATAGATAAGCTATTAAATTGAGTATCCGGTGGGCGAAAGCCCACCACCTACTTAAAATATATCATAAACCCAAAGCCGAGTAAAGAGCATGATTTTGAAGTTAGGCATATTTTTAGTAGCCGTAGGGCTGGTAAAGCTACTGGTAGCGCTGGCAATGAGAGCGAAAGAGAAAAGAGGTAAAGAATGATAGGCGAAAATATAAGAGCAGCAAGAAAGGCAGCAGGCGTTTCACAGAAAGAACTTGCGGAACGCCTGCAAGTACATCAAAAGGATATTAGCCGCTGGGAGAACGGGGCGCACGTACCAACAGTAGAAATGCTGGTAAAAATTTGTAGAGAGCTTAACGCATCTGCTGACAAAATTTTAGAATTGGGAGATTGTAGCAATGTACAGAAATGGAACGAAAGAAAATTTGATAGAGATATTGCAAACAATTAGAGACAGAGTAATAGTTACTGGAAGTTACGCATATGGAACACAAACAGAATATAGCGATATTGATTTATACGTGAAAGAAAAGCCAGAGGAATTAGTGGATTGCGAGGCAGAATATGTAGAGGATACTTATGTAAGAGAATTGATAAGATATTTTGAAAGCATGGGGTACAAATGGAGCAGTTGCATGATAGAAAGTTTTGAAGTGGACGACACTTATATACCGCTGGAATTTTCGGCACTTTACAGCATAGAGGGGCAAACATACGAAATAGAAATACTGGGAGTAAAGATGCAAGCGGCAAAAAGCACGCACACAAGCGAAAAATATTTGAATGGACAAAAAAGAAACAGGTAAGAGAAAGGGGTTTACTATGGCAAAGAAACAAATTATTTTATTGGGAGTAGCCGCATTATTTGCAGTAAGTGGAGTAGTTGCGCTGCCGTCCGGGAATGTCACGGGCGGGGTAGGCTGTCTGGTAATTGCCGCAGTATGCGCATTTGCGGGAGCGAAAGGAAAAGCAGGGCAGCAGGCAGATAAAAAAACAGTGTCACACGTTGCGCCTGCATCTGCAAATGAGCGGATAGCAGAGACGATACGCACAAAATTAGTGGGTGTTACTTATGACAATGAGGACGGAGAAAACAGACAAGACATTTTAAGCAGCATGACGGGAGACGAAGAGGTAGAGGTAGAAAAATATATCTTTAATGGAGAGCCTGCCGCATATGTGAAATGTGGTAATAAGGTGCTGGGAAACCTTGCAGCAGAGCTGGCAAAGGATTTGGCAGAAAAATACCCAGATGCCCGGTACACCGCAGAAATACTGGAAATTTCTGGGGGGGTACATACGTTCGGGTGCAATATTGAGTTAGATGTTATTGTAGAAGAACGACAAAAAGAACAGCAGCCAGCAGGAGAAACAATAGTATACGTAGACCAAAGCAGCAAGAAGTACCATAGTAAGCCTACTTGCTCTGGCATGAAAAATGCAAAGGGCATACCACTAAGCCAAGCGAAAAAGAAATATACAGCTTGTAAGAAATGCTGCAAATGGGGATAAGAGCGTAAGCCGCAGACTTGTAAAAGAGTTTGCGGCTTTTCGTCGTATATAGAACAAAAGAGAGGTAGAGAAAATGGCAAAGGGCTTTAAGCATCTGACAAAGGCGGATAGGATAAAAATAGAGGCGTTATTAAAGGCAGGACACAGCATAAAGGAAATTGCAGACCTACTGCACGTACACCGCAGCACGATATACAGAGAAGTAAAGCGGGGGATATTTACGGCGCTCAATTCAGACCTTACGACAGAGGAACGCTATAGCCCAGATATTGCCGACGATAAGTATAGAGAAAATTTGAAAAGTAAGGGCGGGGTACTTAAAATAGGGAATGACATAAAACTTGCGAATTACATAGAGGACAAAATAATAAATGAAGATTATAGCCCAGCAGCGGTACTGGGAGAAATTAAGGCGCAGGGAAAAGAGGGGGAATTTAAAACAACGATATGCGTAACCACTCTTTACAGCTATATTGATAAGGGGATATTTTTAAGGCTGACAAATAAAAATCTGCCAGTGAAGAAAAATAAAAAGCGGAAATATAACAAAGTGGATAAGCAACAGACCAGAGCGGCAGCAGGCACAAGCATTGAAAAGCGCCCGGACGAGGTGGAAGAGCGTAAGGAGTTTGGACATTGGGAAATGGACAGCGTAATAGGTAAACGTGGAAAATCAAAAAATAGTCTGCTTGTACTGACGGAAAGAAAGACCAGAGCGGAAATTATTTTTAAGCTGCCAGAACACACGGCAGCAGAGGTAGTAAGCGCAGTAGACAGATTAGAGAGAAAATGGGGAGAACTATTTAAGCAAGTATTTAAGACGATAACAGTAGACAACGGCAGCGAGTTTGCATATTGCGAGGAATTGGAGCGCTCTATATTGAAAGAGGGCGAACAACGGACAAAGCTATATTATTGCCACCCGTATAGCAGTTGGGAACGTGGGACAAATGAGGTTACAAATAAACTGGTGCGCCGGAAGATACCAAAAGGGGAAAACTTTGACAGCAAGACTGACGAAGAGATACAGAATATAGAAAACTGGATAAACAACTATCCACGCCGGATACATAAATATAGGACAGCAGGGGAATTATTCACGGAAGAGGTAAGAAAAATAGGATAGAAAAAAATTTAAAAAAGTGTCGCATTTAATATTGACATTTTTAGGCTTGCCATGCATTTGCATTAAGAATTGACAGTGATAATTTGATAGCGGCAATTCTTCTGCATGACGTAATAGAGGATAATGAAACGGTTTCACTAAAAGATCTTAATGTAAATGAGTCAATAAAAAAAATAATAGATCTTGTTTCATTTAGGATTGAAGAAGGGATGACAGAAG
>ENA-OYWK01000242-OYWK01000242.1-human-gut-metagenome-genome-assembly--contig:-NODE-242-length-36508-cov-7.028009_pt1 | contig 36508 bp, 30 predicted proteins | sample MGYA00244808_ERZ653392 | MGnify/ENA primary metagenome ERZ653392 (study PRJEB26926, sample SAMN06165125) | human gut metagenome | biome: ENVO:00009003; feature: ENVO:2100002; material: ENVO:00002003...
GAGATTCCTCTACGTCTCGTGGGCTCGGAGATGTGTATAAGAGACAGATGCTTTTTCGTCTTTTTATCATAATTAATTCCAACCAGCAGAATGTCTCCAATATAAGGTTCCAATGATGCAATGTACTTTTTCTCTTTGATCTGATTCAGTGCCGTATGGGCAGAATGATTCCATTTCAGTTCTACGAGAAGTGCCGGGTAATCACTGCGAAATTCCGGTTTCGGAAGATAAACAAAGTCTGCAAAGCCCCTTCCTGTCGGCAGCTCACGAATCGGCTTGAAGTAATACTTCATGGAGCTTAAATAAGCAATCGTCAGAACGCTGCTCAGCGAATTTTCATCATGGTAAGTGATGACAGACGTATAGGAAGAGTGAATCTTCTCGATTTCATCAGCAACTGTTTCGGTATCTAAATCAAGCGTCGCATCAAGAAGCTGATCCGAGGCCGCCTGAAAAGCCATCATTTCATCCCATCTTTTCCGCCGGGTTGCAGCAGTTAATTCCTGACGAAGTTCCTCATTTGGAATAAATGCTGACTGCGTATTCTGATCATAGCCAAGATAACCCAAATGAATCAAATAAGTGAGAACATCATCTTTACTGGAAAAATTGATCATATCATTCTGAAAACAGGAGACATCAACTTCAACAGAAGATCCAGAAAGCATAGTGATAACAGCAGTTTTCAATCCGTCAAAATCCATATTGATGAGCGGGACAATCGCGTCATACGTGCCTGTGCGGGACCAGTAGCTCTGATATTTATTCCAGCGAAGGACTTCGACAACAGCTTTTGGATTATAAACCTGACAGTTCTCCAGCAGATAACCATCATACCACCGTTTGACCTTCTCAAAATCCCGATGATATTGATCACAAAGCGTTTTTACTTCTTCTTCTGTAAAACCAATATATTTCGCAAAACCGCGTGCGTCCAACATCGTAAACTCATTAAAATTATTCAGTGCTGATTGTGTCTGCACTTTTTTTATTGGGAGAATACCAGTCAGATACGCAAGCGCAATATATCTGGTTGGCAGCGTTCCTTTAAAAAGGCCACGCAGAAAATTAATGTACGAATCCTGGATTTTTGTATCAGCAGATGCATCACGAATTAGAACATCCCATTCATCAATAATAATGACAAAACGTTTCTGTGTTGCAGCATTAATCAAAGACAGCGCTTCCGGTAAAGAAGTAATGCTTTCTGGCAGTTCATCCGGATATAAAATTCTCAGTTCCTGAAGCGTATTTTGTATGATAAAATCCACAAGTTTTTCCGGTCCGCCCGAGGGTTCCATACACCATTGCACATCAAAATGAATGACATCATATTTGTTTAAATGCTTTTCCCAATCCGGTGTCTGACTGATTTTCAAAGATGAAAACATATCTCTGGAGTCACATCCTCTGCTGTAATAAGCCGTCAGCATATCCGCCGTAATCGATTTTCCAAACCTGCGCGGACGACTGTTGCAGATAAATGCATCCGTAGATTCCAGAACGCTGTTCGTATATTCAATTAATCCAGATTTATCAACGTAGATCTGGGCATTCAAAGCACTCTGAAACGCACTCTGATCCGGATTCACAAATAATCCCATATGACTGCAAACTTCCTTTCTTTCTTGATATAATACGTGTTCTTAGCTATCTTTCATTATAACGTGTCCAGAAACGAATGTCGACGGAATTTTACGATTACAAATAACAATTTCCCAATAGCATTTCCTTCAAATTATTGTATAATAAACGCATACCAACCACACATAAGAAATGGGGATTTAACGTGAAACAGCAGTTTGAGGATTATATTACGCGCAGCCGCGAGATCCGCAGTCTTTCGATGCCGCCGGAGGAGACGGAGGCGCATATTGGGGAGATTTACCGGCTTTTTAATGAGAATTTTGCCCGCGCGCTTGCGAATACGCGGACACTGGAGATGGTCGATGTGCAGCTTGCCTGGCTGATTCTGCGGGATCTCTACTATTATTATAAAAAACAGTATGAAGAAAACAGCGACGAATCCGTCCTCGAGGAGTATATCTTCTGCATTTTCAAGGTCGTGACCGTCGGCTACAACGTGATCCAGGGTTCCGACAAGGGCCGCGCGACGAATAAACTGAATGACATTTACGCGCAGCCGCGCCGGAAATCGATTTTGAATTTGAAGAGTTTTCCGCAAACTCCTACCTCTCCCTTGTCGATGAATATTTATACTGGAACAAAGTACCCGGGGACATTCTGCTCCGCCTGAAAAAAGCCGCCGAAGACGCCCTCTACCACCATCTCTGGTACGACGAAAAAAGCGGCTACCCGCGCGAATACACTTATAAAGGCAATGATAATGCGATCCTTTACCAGATCCTCACCTGCGCCGACTGTCTCGATGCGGCAACCGATTCCGTCGGACGCGCCTACAGCTCCGGCAAAAATTTTGCCGATATGCTCGCCGATCTCCGCTGCAACGCAGGCCGTATGTTCAACCCGGATCTCGTACAGCTCTTCGACAGCGAACAGCTCCAGCAGCAGATCGAAACCCTGATCACCGTCGACCGGGAACAGCTTTACCGAGAGGTCTTCGGAAAGAATGTATCACTCGTTTTGTAAACTGTATAATTATACATTGTTTTCAAGATTTCCTGCCGTCTTCTCACCAGTAGAATAATACGTTTATGCGAATCGCATGATTGCTGTACCCGTCTGTATGTCCTAATCAGAAACATAGCGCATGGTGCAAACACATCTTAATGTTGGTGTTCACTTTGTTAATCTTTATGTGAACATTATTTTTCAAAAGCTTATTTTTTATTATTTTGCGTTCACTATGTTCATTTTATTATTAAACATTTTGTTAACGCAAACAAAAGAAAACTGTTTACATTTTGAAAAAAATATACTAAAATAACAGAAACGGTCAAATCTCCGCCAAAAAACGGCGGAGATTTTTCTGGGAAAAAGGGGTGAAAAAGGCAGGAAAAAAGTCTGCAGATTTGCCCGGAAAACATGAAAATACATTTTGTATTATTTTACAGGGAGGAACTCATACTATGAAAGAAATCATCCAGGGCTTCTACCAGAAGAAACATTTCTGGACCCGCCTGATTCTGGTCATCGCTGCCGTCATCCTGATGGGCTTTGCGCTCTCATGGCTGCTTCTCGTCGATCTCGGCACCGATCCGTGTACCTTGTTAAACCAGACCATCTCCACCCGCCTCGGCATCAGCATCGGAAACTGGCAGGCGCTCTTCAATACCGTCCTGCTCATCTTCGTTATCATTTTCGGCGGCAGAAACTTAGGCTTCGGAACCCTCGCAAACATGTTTCTCGTGGGATATTCCATCGACTTTTTCTCCTGGATCTGGGCGAAAGTCCTTCCGGCAGACCTCTTCACCTCGATGGGTGTGCGAATCGCCGTGCTGATCCCGGCGCTGATCCTGTTTATCCTTGCCGCATCCTTCTATATGGATGTTGATATGGGAACTGCACCGTACGACGCAGTATCCTTCATTATCTCCACCCACCTGCCGAACGTTTCGTTCCGTGTGATCCGCATCGTCTACGACTTCGTTGTCACCGCGATCGCCGTTCTGCTCGGCGGAAAACTCGGCATTGTCACCGTGCTGATGGTTATTACCCTCGGTCCGGTCATTGAATGGCTGGGAAATATCATGAAACAGCATCTGAATATTTTTGATGACTGAAATCATTGCTTTTCCGCGCTTTCTATACTACAATAGAACTACCAGATGATCTTTTTTCTAAAAGAAAAGCCTGCCTCCGGGACTCACATCTCTGTGGCAGGCTTTTCTTCCCTAAAAATAGCCGAAAAAAGACTCAAAAAGCAGAAAATCATTTATATTAAGGAGGTTTTTCCTATGAGCAACACCCCAAACCCTGTTTACGAAAAACTGATGAAATGCTACGAGAGCTTCCGCTCCCAGATCGATTTCCAGCCGGAAGTCGCACTGATTCTCGGTTCCGGCCTCGGTGATTTTGCGAATGATATCCGCGTTACCGCAACCCTCGATTACCACGATATCGAAGGCTTCCCGGTTTCTACTGTTCCGGGCCACGCGGGCCGTTTTATCTTCGGCTACGTCGGCGATGTGCCGGTTGTCTGCATGCAGGGCCGCGTTCATTATTATGAAGGCTATCCGATGACCGACGTCGTTCTCCCGACCCGCCTCATGAAGCTGATGGGCGCAAAAGCACTGTTCTTAACCAACGCCGCCGGCGGCATCAAACAGGGCACAAAACCAGGCTCTCTGATGCTGTTAAACGGCCAGATCGCCTGCTTCGTTCCATCTCCGCTTATCGGACCGAACATCGACGAGCTCGGCACCCGTTTCCCGGATATGAGCCAGATCTACGACCTTGAATTCCAGAAAATCGCACGGAAAGCCGCAGCCAGCCTTGATATCGACCTGATGGAAGGCGTTTATCTGCAGCTCACCGGCCCGCAGTACGAGTCCCCGCAGGAAATCGCCATGTGCCGCACCCTCGGCGCAGACGCGGTCGGCATGAGCACCGCCTGTGAAGCCATCGCTGCACGCCATATGGGCATGCGCGTCGTCGGTATTTCCTGCATTACCAATCTTGCCGCCGGCATCTCCCCGCAGCCTCTGTGCCATGCGGAAGTTCAGGAGGCAGCTGACATGGTTGCACCGCAGTTCAAAAAACTCGTTGCCGCAACGATTCAGGGCATCGCAAAGACACTGTAAACAGCACGTAAAATAAAGGAGAGATCTTTTTTGAATACACGTTTTTACAACGCCAAAATTCTCGTACTCGACGCTAAAAACCATTTTTCCATCGCCGAAGACGAACTTCATGTCACCGGCGACACCATCACCTATATCGGACCTGGTAGAAAAGCAGATCCAGATGCCGCAGAGACCCCTGTCTTCGACCGCGAAATTGACGCCCGCGGCAATCTCCTGATCCCGGGCTTTAAAAACGCACACACGCACACCCCGATGACCTTCCTCCGCTCCTACGCGGACGATCTCCCGCTCCACGAATGGCTCGAGCGTCAGGTCTTCCCGAACGAGGCAAAGCTCGCCGGGGACGACGTTTACTGGCTCAATATCCTCGGCATTATGGAATATCTGACGAGCGGCATCACCTCCAATTTCGACATGTACATTCAGCAGAAAAACAGCATCGCTGCCACGGTCGACACCGGATTCCGCACCGTTCTTACCAGCGGCCTCAACAACTTCGTCGACAGCCCGGAAATTCTCGAAGAGATGTATAACTATGTCAACGAACTCTCCGACCGAACCTCGTATCTGCTCGGTTTCCACGCCGAATATACGACCGGCGGCCCGCTTCTTGAAGCCGTTGCAAAACTCGCCGAAAAATACCATTCCCCTGTCTGGACACATAACGCCGAGACAAAAAGCGAAGTCGAGGGCTGTAAAGAGCGCTGGGGACTCACCCCGACGCAGCTCATGGAAAAACTCGGCATGTTCCAGTACGGAGGCGGCGGCTACCACTGCATCTGGATGGAGGACCGCGATTTCGAAATTTTCCGCGACCGGAAACTGACGGCCGTTACCAATCCCTCCTCCAACCTGAAGCTTGCCTCCGGCATCTGCCCGCTGAAGCGTTTTTACGATAACGGCATCAACCTCGCTATCGGCACCGACGGGCCTGCCAGCAACAACTGCCTCGACATGTTCCGCGAAATGTTCCTGACCACCGGCCTTTCCAAAGTCCGCGAGATGGACGCCGCAGGAATCCCGGCCGACGCCATTCTCTACATGGCAACCGCAGGCGGTGCACACGCGATGCAGCTTACTGACTGCGACCGTCTCGCTGCCGGCAAAAAGGCCGATCTCGTCATGATTGACCTCCATCAGCCGAACATGCAGCCGGAGAATAATCTGATCAAAAACCTCGTTTACAGCGGCAGCAAACAGAACGTAAAGCTTACCATGGTAAACGGTCAAATCCTCTACGAAAACGGCGAATTCCATATCGGCTTTGACCCGGAAGAAATTTATGCAAGATCCAACGCCATTATCCGAAGAATTTCCGGCTCACATGCCGATAACTAGTGGATTTCACGCAGTTTTTCCTTTACTTGACATACTTTTTTCTTTTATATTATAATGTAGCCATACACGCAGAAACGCTGTACCCATGAAAGGAGAATACTATTTATGAAAAAGAAAGTAGTTAGCTTACTGCTTGCTGCTGCCATGACAACTGCTGCACTCGCAGGATGCGGTTCCTCCAACGGATCCTCTTCCTCCGATGCATCCAAAGGAACTGATTCTGCCAGCGCAGCATCTTCTTCTGCTTCCACAGACGGAGAGAAAAAAGATACCGCAGACGAGAAAATCGCTATGATCACAGACTCCGGAGATATCACCGACGAATCCTTCAACCAGATCACCTGGGAAACTGTATGCGCCTACGGCGATGCAAACGGCGTAGAGTACGAGTACTACAAACCGGCAGAGGACACCGACGAGGAGCGTATCAACTCCATCGATCTTGCAATCTCTGAGGGCGCTACCGTAGTTGTTATGCCTGGTTATCTGTTCGGACCAGCCATCGCAGAAGAGCAGGACACCTATCCGGATGTAACCTTCATCGCAGTTGACGTTACCGAAAGCGACATCGTAAACTTAAGCGGTGAAACTGTTGATCTTGGAAAGAACGTATACATCTGCTCCTTCGAAGAAGAGCAGGCCGGCTACCTGGCTGGCTACGCTGCAGTAAAAGACGGTTACACAAGCCTTGGCTTCCTTGGCGGTATCGCTGTTCCGGCCGTTATCCGTTTCGGTTACGGTTATGTACAGGGTATCAACGCTGCTGCTGAAGAAGACGGCGTAGATGTAAACGTGAAATATTACTATGGCGGCCAGTTCTACGGCGATGACTCTATCACCGCCCGTATGGAGGGCTGGTATGCAGACGGAACACAGGTTGTATTCGCCTGCGGCGGCGGTATCTGGACATCTGCTCTGGATGCAGCTGAGACACACGACGGAAAAGTTATTGGTGTAGACGTTGACCAGCGTTCCAAAATCGGCGAGCGCTGCCTGACATCCGCTATGAAAGGTCTTCCAAGTGCCATCAACAACGCTCTGGATTCCTACTTCAGCGGAAACTTCTCTGAACTTGGCGGAACTGCTCAGCAGCTTGGACTGAAAGACGGAGATTACATCGGCCTTCCTACCGATTCCGAATCCTGGGGATTCACAACCTTCACACAGGATCAGTATGAAACTGTACTGGCTGGTATCCGCGATGGTTCCATCGAAATCTCCAGCGATACAGAAAATCAGCCGGAAGTAGGTTCTCACGTAACCGTTGATTATATCAGCTAATGTGCATACTGTTTCTGTAACAATATGCCTTTTGGGGAAGAGAATATTATTTCTCTTCCCCTTTTTTTCTGTCACACAAAATGCTATACTAGACATAATGAAAGCCCGCAGTTCTGCCCTGTTTTCCATGCCTTCGGCAGTCCTGCAAAACCACGCTTGAAAGGGAATATGTATATGGAAAATAAGTACATTATTGAGATGTTGAACATCACCAAAGAATTCCCGGGTATCAAGGCGAACGACAACATTACGTTACAGCTCAAAAAGGGAGAAATCCATGCTCTGCTTGGAGAAAACGGTGCAGGAAAATCAACCCTGATGAGTATTCTTTTTGGTCTGTATCAGCCTACCTCCGGAATCATCAAGAAGAATGGGCAGGAAGTCCATATCAACACGCCGAACGACGCCAACGATCTCAACATCGGTATGGTGCACCAGCACTTTAAGCTGGTCGAATGTTTCTCGGTTCTCGACAACATCATCCTCGGCGTAGAGCCGACCAAAGGCCTTTTCCTCGAGAAAAAGAATGCCCGTGCAAAAGTCATGGAGCTGAGCGAAAAATACGGTCTGATGGTCGATCCGGACGCTCTGATCTCAGATATCACCGTCGGTATGCAGCAGCGTACCGAAATTCTGAAAATGCTCTACCGTGACAACGAAGTCCTGATCTTCGACGAGCCGACCGCGGTTCTGACGCCGCAGGAAATCGACGAGCTGATGAAGATCATGAAGAACCTCGCAAAAGAAGGAAAATCCATCCTCTTCATCACCCATAAACTCAACGAGATCATGGAAGTTGCCGACCGCTGTACGATTCTCCGCAAAGGAAAATACATCGGAACCGTCAACATCAGCGAAACTTCCAAAGAAGAACTCTCCCGCATGATGGTCGGAAGAAACGTCAGCTTCTCCGTCAGCAAAAAGCCATCCAAGCCGGGCGACACCGTTCTGAAAGTGGAGCACATGACCGTACCGAGCAAGGTGCACGGAAACAATGCCGTCAAAGATGTCTCCTTTAATGTAAGAAAAGGCGAGATTGTCTGCATCGCAGGTATCGATGGAAACGGCCAGTCCGAGTTCGTTCAGGGCCTCACGGGACTGGAAAAAGTATCCGGCGGTAAAATTCTGTTCAACGGACAGGACATCACGAAAGCTTCCATCCGCGACCGCTCCAAGATGGGCATGAGCCACATCCCGGAGGACCGCCACAAACACGGCCTCGTGCTGGATTACTCCATCGAGCAGAACATGGTGCTGCAGCGCTACTGGCAGCCGGAATTTGAATCCTTCGGCTTTATCAAATCAAAAGCCGTGCGTGAATATGCCGAGCGCCTGATCGAGCAGTACGATGTCCGCAGCGGCCAGGGTCCCGTGACCATCACCAGAAGCATGTCCGGCGGAAACCAGCAGAAAGCGATCATCGCGCGTGAGATCGACAAAGATCCTGATCTTCTCGTTGCGGTACAGCCGACCCGTGGTCTTGATGTCGGAGCCATCGAATACATTCACAGCCAGCTCGTTGCACAGCGCGACAAGGGAAAAGCCGTTCTTCTGGTTTCTCTGGAACTGGATGAGGTTATGGATGTTTCCGACCGTATTCTTGTTATGTACGAAGGAGAGCTGGTCGGCCAGCTGGATCCGAAAACCGTTTCTGTCGAAGAACTCGGTCTCTACATGGCCGGTGCAAAACGGGATCCGGTTCCCGAAGAAGTATAAAAGAGAGGTAAGAAAAGCATGAACGAAAAAACGAAAAACGCTCTTCTGTCCATTGTCGCTTCTCTTGTATGTATTGTGATCGGTCTTCTTGTGGGATTTATCATTTTATACTGCATCAACGCGGAGAACGCAGTGGATGGATTTACTCGAATCATCAAAGGCGGCTTTTACTTAAAGCCGAAGGGAATCGGAAGTGAAATCGCACAGTCCGCTCCCCTGATTATGACCGGACTTTCGGTTGCATTTGCTTTTAAAACAGGTCTGTTCAACATCGGTGCTGCCGGACAGTACACCGTCGGTGTCTTCGGCGCCCTGTATTTTGCCATCATCCTCCACATGCCGTGGTATGTATGCCTTCTGGCTGCTATGGTCTGCGGAGCCATCTGGGGAGCAGTTCCTGGTATCTTCAAAGCATACTTTAACGTAAACGAAGTTATTACTTCCATCATGTTCAACTGGATTGGTCTTTATCTTGTCAATGAGCTGATGTACAACACCATCCCGGGCATGTATGATCAGAAGACCACACGTACTTACAAATTAAGCTCCGCTTCTCCGAAATCCCTGATTCCGGACTGCGGCATGAACTCCATTTTCCGTACCAGTTCCACAACGATTGCGATCTTCATCGCGATTGCGATTGCGGTCATCATCTATATCGTTCTGAACAAAACAACCTTCGGCTATGAGCTGAAAGCCTGCGGATTCAATAAGGATGCTGCCAAATACGCCGGCATCAACGAGAAGAGAAACGTTGTTCTCTCCATGACCATCGCAGGTGCGCTTGCCGGAATCGGTGCCGGCCTCTACTTCCTCTCCGGTGCATCCGAGTGGAACCCGCAGGTATCGACAGCACTCCCGGCCATCGGATTTAATGGTATCCCGGTTGCGCTTCTTGCACTTAGCAACCCGATCGGCGTTATCTTCGCTGCTCTCTTCGTTGCTCATATTTCGGTCGGCGGTGCTTACCTGCCTACGAAATATTATCAGCCGGAGATCGCGGACCTGATCGTTGCCGTTATCATTTACCTTTGCGCATTCGTTACCCTGTTCAAGGGCATCGTTGCAAACCTGTTCAAGAGCAAAAAAGAGCAGAAAGCAAATGCCAATGCAGACAACGGAAAGGAGGAGAAGAAATAATGTTCCTTTTAATTAAATTTACCTTACTGTACGCCGTTGTTCTGATGCTCGTTGCGATGGGCGGTATGTTCTCCGAGCGAAGCGGTGTCATCAACATCGCGCTGGAAGGAATCATGGCGATCGGCGGCCTTGCCGGTGTCTTCGTTCTGGTTCTGTTCCCGGATCTCCCGGCTCCTGCACTTGTGGCACTTTCCATTCTGGCGAGCGCCGTATCCGGTATGATCTACTCTCTGCTGCTTGGCTTCTCCGCCATCACACTGAAAGCAGACCAGACGATCGGCGGAACCGCGCTGAACATGCTGGCTACTGCCATTGCCATCGTCCTGGTAAAAGCATTCAACAACGGCTCGGATGCCGGAAACGGTGCAGCTTCCGCAAAGCTGAACTACACCAACGCCGCTTTCATTTACAAGATCGGACCATTTACCGTGAACATCTTCCTGTTCATCGGCATCATCCTTCTGATCTGCAGCTACGTGTTCCTCTTCAAAACAAAATGGGGACTGCGCCTGCGTGCCTGCGGTGAGCATCCACAGGCAGCCGACTCTGTTGGTATCAACGTATACCAGTGGAGATACACCGGTGTTATCATCTCCGGTGCACTCGGCGGTATCGGCGGATTTGCATACATCGTTCCGTCCGTTACCACCTGGAACTTCGAAGTCGGCGTAGCCGGTGCCGGATTCCTTGCCCTCGCTGTTATGATCTTCGGTCAGTGGAAACCGTTCCACATTGCCGGAGCAGCCGTATTCTTTGCGGTATTCCGTTCCCTGGCAAATATTGCGGACTCCACCGTCCTCTCCCATCTGGGACTGTCCAAGAACATTTACAGCATGATGCCGTTTATCGCATCCATGATTATTCTCGCCTTCACATCCAAGAATTCCCAGGCTCCGAAAGCCGAAGGTATTCCGTACGATAAGGGCGCAAGATAATATTATAAAAGGCAGAGCCGTTAAAAATCCAAACCGTATTTTTTCGGCCCTGCCTTTTGCTTTATCATTCTAATTTATTTTTCATCAAAGAAAGGGAAAAATTATGCTGAACACCAAATTATTTGACCACACCATCTTAAAGGCAGACGCAACCGAGGCACAGGTTGCAAAGATCTGCGACGAGGCACTTGCACACGATTTTGCTTCTGTCTGCGTCAACCAGTACTACACCAAATTTGTTGCTGAAAAGCTCAAAGGATCTGACGTCAAAGTCTGCACCGTTGTCGGCTTCCCTCTGGGCATGTCCGATACCCGTGTAAAAGCGTTTGAGACGCGTGCAGCCATCGAAGACGGTGCACAGGAGGTTGATATGGTCATCAACGTCGGCGCCCTCAAAGACGGCAAATACGACTTCGTACGCTCCGATATCCAGACCTTAAAAGAAGTATGCGGCAAGGACATCGTTCTGAAAGTCATCATCGAGACCTGCCTTTTAACCGATGAAGAGAAAGTAAAAGCGTGCGAGCTCGCAAAAGAAGCCGGCGCTGACTTCGTAAAAACCTCCACCGGATTTTCTACCGGCGGTGCAAAAGCGGCTGATGTTGCCCTGATGAGAAAGACCGTAGGCCCGGATATGGGCGTAAAAGCTTCCGGCGGAATCCACAACGCAGACGAGGCACAGGCTATGGCAGATGCCGGCGCAAGCCGTCTCGGAACAAGCGCAACACTGGCTATCATCGGATAAAAAGGAGTCTCTTATGGATACGATACTGATAGGAATTGCCGGAGGAACCGGCAGTGGAAAAACGACACTGGCAGATAAGCTGGTAGAAAGTTTTGGACGCGATGAAGTGAGCATTCTGCGCCATGACAACTATTACAAACGCCATGATGATATTCCTTTTGAGGAGCGTGCCAAATTAAATTACGATCATCCCGATGCCTTTGATACCGACCTGTTATGCCAGCACATTCTCGAGCTGAAAGCCGGAAAATCCATCGAGATGCCGGTTTACGATTATGCCATGCATAACCGCTCGGATAAAACGATTCTGGTCCATCCTGCCCCGGTTATCGTGCTCGAGGGCATTCTCCTCTTCGTTGAGAAGGATCTCTGCGATCTGATGGACATCAAAGTCTTTGTCGATACCGATGCGGACGTGCGGATTCTCCGCCGGATCCTGCGCGATGTAAAAGAGCGCGGCCGTTCCCTGGACAGCGTTGTGACGCAGTACCTGACGACCGTAAAACCGATGCATGAGCAGTTCGTAGAGCCGAGCAAGCGCCGTGCCGACGTGATCATCCCGGAGGGCGGACAGAACACCGTTGCTCTTGAAATGCTGATCGAGCGGGTGCGTAAGCATCTGAATCTGGTGCAGAATCAGTAAACATCCGTTTATCGTTATAGAAATCCGCAAAAAAGAGCGAGGACTGAATTTTCTCTTTTCAGTCCTCGCTCTTTTTATTTTTCCCTTACAGATGTTCCAGCATTCCCTGCAGCCAGATCTGGCCTTTGAAACGTCTTCCCACTTCCGGTACTCCAAATAAATCCTTTTCGTTGATACAGATGTCTATCGGCACATCGTTGCAGACGAGGCCGAGCTCATACACCCGCTCGCCCGTTACCGCGTTCTTCGTTGTATTCATCTCCGTAATTTCACCCATCACACTGTACTGGTCACATTCGAGACCGCTCGGCATGAAAAAGCTATCTACAATAGAAAAGACATCTTCCTTCGTCAGACGCTGGGAAATCATGGCATATGTGTCAATATCATCCATGGTGAGACTTTCCATCGCATCCTCATCCCCGTTTCTGGCAGCCGAGATCAGTGAATTCTTCTGCTGCGTGCTGCGGCGCTCCTTCTCGACCTGTTCCGGATCTTTCTGGATCGGAAGCAGAATTGTTCCTTCCGCTGCAAGACCGGAGACAGAAAGCGGGAGCGGAAGCGGCTGCAGCGCATTTTTCTGTTTCATCTCAAGATATTCCGCTGCATGCGTCAGATAAAAGATCATCGTAATGCCAAGCCGCATATCGTCGCAGGCGCCTGCAAACGATTCCTTATCGACGTGGCGCTCCACCGATACCTCCTCGTAGGAGCTGATCTGCCCGCCCTCGAAATAGGGATAATAATATTCCATCTGGAAACGGTTGTTCTCATCAATTTCCCCACAGACCGTGATACCACAGTCATATGCATATTCTTTCGAAAATTCAGCAAAAAGGTGGTGTTCTTCTGTTTCCACAATCTTTTTACGATCGTAGTTTTCTACTACATCACGAAGAATCTCCTGGAGTTCCTTCGTCGTCTTGATCTTTGAAAATCCAATGGTTTTCAGGTAAGCGTGCATAAGAACACCTCCTCTCATTCCTTTGTATTTCTTATGCGATTAGTGTTTCGGAACCAGTTTCTCTTTTCCGCCCATGTACATACGAAGAACTTCCGGAATGCTTACGGTTCCGTCTGCATTCAGGTTGTTCTCCAGGAATGCGATCAGCATACGCGGCGGAGCAACTACGGTGTTGTTCAGGGTATGTGCCAGGTATTTCTTTCCGTCCTCGCCGTTGACACGGATTTTCAGACGTCTTGCCTGTGCATCACCAAGGTTGGAGCAGCTTCCTACCTCGAAGTATTTCTTCTGACGCGGAGACCATGCCTCAACATCGACAGATTTTACTTTCAGGTCAGCCAGGTCACCGGAGCAGCACTCCAGAGTACGAACCGGGATATCCATGGAACGGAACAGGTCTACGGTGTTCTTCCACAGTTTGTCATACCACATCATGCTGTCTTCCGGTTTGCAGACAACAACCATCTCCTGTTTCTCGAACTGGTGGATACGATAAACACCACGCTCCTCGATGCCGTGTGCTCCTTTTTCTTTACGGAAGCACGGAGAGTAGCTGGTCAGGGTCAGAGGCAGTTTCTCCTCCGGGATGATGCTGTCGATGAATTTACCGATCATGGAGTGCTCGCTGGTTCCGATCAGGTACAGATCCTCGCCCTCGATTTTGTACATCATGGACTCCATCTCAGCGAAGCTCATAACACCGTTTACGACGTTGCCGTGGATCATGAAAGGCGGTACGCAGTAGGTAAATCCGCGGTCGATCATGAAATCTCTTGCATAAGAAAGGATGGCAGAGTGGAGGCGTGCAATGTCGCCCATCAGATAATAGAATCCGTTTCCTGCAACTTCTCTTGCTGCATCCAGATCGATTCCGTCGAAGGACTCCATAATGTCGGTGTGATACGGGATTTCAAAATCCGGTACAACCGGCTCGCCGAAGCGCTCTGCTTCTACGTTCTCGCTGTCATCTTTTCCGATCGGTACGGAAGGATCGATGATGTTCGGGATCACCATCATGATCTTCTTGATTTCTTCTTCTACTTCTTTTTCTCTTGCAGAAAGAGCCTCGATGCGGGAACCGTCAACAGCTACCTGTTTCTTTACTTCCTCAGCCTCTTCTCTCTTGCCCTGGCCCATCAGTGCGCCGATCTGTTTGGAGATTTTGTTTCTTTTTGCACGAAGTGCTTCTACTTCCTGTTTGATGTCACGGTTTTCTTTATCCAGCTCGATGACTTTATCAACCAGCTCCAGTTTCTGATCCTGGAATTTATTTCGGATATTCTGTTTTACAACTTCCGGGTTTTCTCTTAAAAACTTAATGTCTAACATAATTTCCTCCTAGTAGATCTTATCCCCTCATTTTGGCGGGATTCTTTTTGTTCTTTCCAGCCCGGAACCACTGCCGTTTTTCCAGCATTTATGCGGGTTTGGCGCGTTCCAGTACCATCATATAACAGTATATGCATTTTTTCAAGCGTTCTTTCATGCTGTTTACAGTTCACCCGCGCCATTCGCAAAACCGCGCTTTCAGCGCTCTCCGCTGCTTCGCAGCTCTTTTTGCTCATACCCTGGCGCTCCCTTCGTGCATTCATAGAGACAGATTTTCATGCAAGCATGAAATCTGCCTCCACGAATGCACGAGTGAACTTTTGCCCTACATCAAATCGATCGAATTCATCGTAATTGCCTGGCGCAGTGCGTCGATTTCCTCGGCGCTCAGCATGATATAGGACTCGCCTTTTACGATCTCTTTCAGATATAAAAAGCAGTTGTCACGGCTGTGGATTGCATTCAGGATAAAACCTGTGTTTTCTTTGTCGAGCATTGCCAGCGCAAAACTCATCTTTCCACCCACATCGTCAAACGCATCATATTTTACGATTCCGTATTTGTTCAGCGTCATGCCCTGGATCTTTTTCAGATCCGCAAGATTTTTTTTCGTCAGCTCATTCTGCTTGTTCAGTTTGTCAATTTCCTTGAACCGCTGATGAAACAGCTTTTCGAGTGACTGGGCGTCTTTTCCCTTCATAAAGCTTCTGTACTTCTGGTTCAGTCTGCTCAGACGCAGCGACATGCTGACCGTCATAATCATCATCACGATAATCAGTACAATCAGAAGAAGTACAACAACGCCAAGGTCAATTCCTACCTTACTAAATAAATCGCTCATTATTCTACCTCTTACTGTATTGATTCAAACAGATCCATGATTCTCTCGAGCTCTTCCTGGGAATAATACTCGATCTCGATCTTTCCTTTGTGCTTTGCCCCGCGGTGAATGGAAACCTTCGTACCAATGATGCTCTTAATTTTCTCTTCCAGACCTTCGTAGATGGCTTCCTCTTCCAAATTGACTTTCTTTTCTTTCTTCACCTTCGGATTCAGGATCTCTTTGACCAGGCGCTCGGTCTCACGGACACTGAGCTTTTCATCGAAGATTTTCATTGCCGTATTGTACTGGAGCTCTTTATTCTCCAGCGCCAGCAGCGTACGCACATGACCGGTTGTCAGCATTTCATCGACAACCATCTGCTGTACCCTGTCGTCCAGTTTCAGGAGACGCATCGAGTTTGTAACCGCCGTTCTGCTCTTGGAAACGCGCTCTGCGATTTCATCCTGGCGGAGATGGAACTCTTCCATCAGGCGTTTGTATGCGTGTGCCTCCTCAATCGGGTTCAGGGATTCTCTCTGAATATTTTCAATCAGGGAAATCTCGACAACTTCCTGCTCGGTAAAATCTTTGATGATGACCGGTACTTCTTTGATTCCGGCAAGCTTTGCAGCCCTCCATCTCCGTTCCCCTGCGATGATCTCATAATAATCATCTTTTTTCTGCACCAGAATCGGCTGCAGAACTCCGAACTGTTTGATGGATTCCGAAAGTTCGATCAGGCCGTCCTCGTCAAAGGATTTTCGCGGCTGTTCGCGGTTCGGTTCAATTTCGGAGATTTTCAGTTTCATCTCGACTGGTTTTTCGACAACTTTTTCAACAACCTTCTCGACTACTTTGACCTCCGGTTTTGCCGGTTTCTCTTTTGCTTCTGCTTTGGCCGAATGTCCCGGTGAAATCAGGGAATCCAGGCCCTTGCCTAAGCCTCCTCTTCTCGCTGCCATTACTCTTCATCCCCCCTGTGAATCACTTCGTCTGCCAGGAGACGGTAGCTCTCTGCACCGGTGGACCGCTTGTCGTAATAGTTGATCGGCATACCGTAGCTCGGTGCCTCCGCAAGGCGGACATTTCTCGGAATAATGGTTTTGTAGATATTCTGATCCAGGCTGTCTTTTACGTTTTCTACTACCTGCAGAGAAAGATTCGTTCTCGCATCGTACATGGTAAAGACAACGCCTTCCATCTCCAGTTCCGGATTCAGACGCTCCTGCACCAGTTCAATCGTGTGCATAAGCTGGGATAAGCCCTCCAGTGCGTAATATTCACACTGAATCGGCACCAGAACGGTGTCCGCGGTGGTCATCGCGTTGATTGTCAGCATATTTAAGGATGGCGGACAGTCAATAATAATGAAGTCGTACTGATCGCGGACCTGATCAATTGCGTTTTTCAGGATGAATTCTTTGTCTTCCACCCCGATCAGCTCGATCTCCGCTCCGGCCAGATTGACATTGGAAGGGATAAGGGAAAGATTGTCAAAATTCAGAGGAATGATGCAGTCCTCCAGTTTTGACTCTCCAAGAAGCAGCTCATAGATGGTATTTTCCACTTCATTTTTCTCTACTCCCATTCCGCTGGTGGTATTTCCCTGCGGGTCCATATCAATGGTCAGAACTTTTTGTCCCATTTCTCCTAAACAGGAAGAAAGGTTAATTGCGGTGGTAGATTTACCTACGCCGCCTTTCTGGTTTGCAATTGCAATTGTTCTTCCCAAAATATGTATTGCCTCCTTTCATCTTTTTGTTTTCCATTTGCAGTTTTTCCTTTTTACAGGAAATGACCTGCCGGCACTTCTTTCAAAAAAATGATTCATGCGGCAGGTGTTTTGGCATATATATAGGAAAAATCTCCTTTTCTATGCCAGTCTATCTGAGGAATTCTTCAGATTCTATCTCAAAATTGCCCCAATTTGGGACAAAGATATTTTATCATACTACGCCGGATTTTACTACTGGAAATGTTTCACGTGAAACATTTTCTGCATTTTTGCATGATTAGACGGTGTGAAGCATAAGAAAATTGGAGATTTTTGGCGATGTTTCACGTGAAACATTTTGAAAAGCACTGTTTTACAATGATTTTTCTCGGTTTTTACGCTGTTTAAAGGCTTTTTGGAATTTTTTCAGCGATGATTTTGCATTTTTTGATGGTTTCCAAGTAATTCTGCGATGTCAGAACATTTTTTTTCTGTTTCACACAGTTTTTATAAAATGTTTCACGTGAAACATTTTAATTTTTGACGTTTTTGAGGTACAAATATACTGGAAACGTTATTTTAATCGTGTGATGCTCTTTTTCAAGGAAATCTCAGGTGATTAGGAAGAAAAAATCAACTTATCAGGATATTATTGATACATAGATCAGGAATCAAAACTGTTTATGGTTGTTCGGTGATCGTAAATGTCTCTTTTGTATATAAAATGTATTTTTATTTACCAGGGCTCTGTTTTTTCATCGTTCTTCCTCGCTTTTTTCAAATTTTCAGCATTTTTCTCTTTATTTTCATCAGTAAGAGGCATAATCCGTGAGGCATCCTCTTTTTTATTTTTTCTCCAGTTTTTCTCTTTTTGGGCGGTTTTTCTTTGATTTTTTTCATTTTACAGGCCAAGCTGCACATTTTCTGTTTTTTATCGATTTATTTGATTTCACTATAATTTTTCTGTTTTTATGGTTTTAATATTTTTCTCTCGCTGCCACGTCTTTTATCCTCTTTTCCATCTTTCTGGCTTACCTTTCTCTTTTTTTGTAAACAATCTCACTTTTTCTCTTTTATCAACATTTTTTATTCCTTCTCTCCGTTTTTTATCCCTCATCACCATTTCACACCATTTTCTCGCCTTTCACTGCCTTTCACTGCCTCTCCCTCCCGTTTTTATTCTTTTCGCCCATGTCTATACTACATTTTCCCCTTTTCAGTCGTTTTTTGCCTTTTCTCAACTCATTTTTATCTTTTTTGCTTTTTCCGCCTCTTTCATCGTTTTACACCCTCTTTTTGCCATTTTTTTAGATCGTCCTTCATTTTTCGTTTCTGCTTATGTCACTCTCCCCGTCTCATTTTTCACGTTTCACGTCTCTCGAAATGTTTCACGTGAAACATCGTTTTTTACGATTTTCAGTCTTCGGCGATCAGTGAGAAGCGATTTGCTTCCCGGCTTTCCGAAAATCACTCTCATTTTTCATCTCTCTTATTTTTAAAACAATCGTATTTTCTATTCTATTTTTGATTTTCCCGTCTTTTCTACATTTTTCCTGTATTTTTGCGTGTTTCAAGCAGTTTTTCATCTCTGCTTTCTCTCTTTTATTAAATTATTTAATTATATTTTTATATTTTCGTATGAATTGAACTTTTACATTCGTTTTTTCGGATTTTCCAAACCATTTACTAAACGCATTTTGAGGCCATTTTTTCGGGGATTTTTGCCAATCTGGAAGGATTTTATCCCATAGTGCCGTTTTCATGCTTTTATGTGTATTATTGCATCATTTTTTCTCTGTTTTTTGCAGTTATGTAAACCATTTAAATATGCCCTTCGCTAGTAGTTGACATAACGTAGTTCTCCTGGAATTGTCTACGCTTTTCGCCGAATTGCGTCTTATTTTCGTCTCTTTTTCTCATTTTCCCCTTAATTTTTGCATTGTATCTTTCCCTTTTTTCGCTTATAATAAGCTCAACACAACGTTTTGAACCGATTCCTCCCCTCCGGGAGACCCCTGAAAGGAGTTTTATCATATGAAACACAGCAAAAAACTGGTCACCTTGAGTGTCCTCACCACGATGTCCGGCGCAGCGATTTACTTTCTGAATAAAACACTCGATACCGCCGCCGTACGGAAAAACCTGCTCGCATCGGCTGAAAAAGAGAGCTTTTCCTGGCAGTTCGGCGATATTTTTTACACAAAAAAAGGCACCGGAACCCCGATGCTCTTACTTCATGACTTACATTGTGCCTCCAGCGGCCGCGAATGGCAGTATATTGAGGATACTCTCGCAAAGGATCACACCGTCTACACACTCGATCTCCTCGGCTGCGGCCGTTCCGACAAGCCGGCGATCACGTACACGAACTTTTTATACGTACAGCTCATCGTCACCTTCATCAAGCAGGTCATCGGATGTCCAACCGACGTAATTGCATCCGGTTTATCCGGCTCTTTCGTTGTAACCGCCTGCAATACAGCCCCGAAATGCTTCGGCCGAATCATGATGATCAACCCGACCGACCTTGCCAAGCTCAACAAAATCCCGGATAAACGCAGCCGCTTCCTGAAACGCATGATCGAGCTCCCGCTCGTCGGAACGCTGCTGTACCACACGCTCACCGGCCGATCCAACATCGAGCTTTTATTCACCGAGAGCTACTACCACAACCCGTTCCACCGCTCACCGGAGGACGTAGACGCCTTCTACGAGTCTGCACACCTCCAGAACAGCGCCGGAAAGTACCTTCTCGCAAGCCTCGTGGGCAATTACGTGAACCTCAACATCGGCCACGCCTTAAAACACATTGACAACAGCATGTTCCTCATCGGCGGCGAGGAAGAGCCGGGCATCGCAGAAACCTTTGCGCTGTACACAGCGCTCAACACCTCCATCGAAACCCAGATCCTGCCGAAAACAAAGCACATGCCGCAGATGGAGGCCCCGCAGGCCCTCTTAGACCAGATCCAGATCTTCTTCGCACCGGTACAGTAATACCCCCTTCTGCTCCCGGCCGCGAGCGAAAAAATGAGACAAAAAAAGCGGAGGATTTACTGATATTTCCATGTCAGTAAATCCTCCGTTTTCAATTTTAACCAGCCTTTAATGACTCTTTACTCCGCCGTATCCGAAGAACTGTCATCCTCCGTCTTTGCCGCAAGCAGTGTCTCGTAATTTTCCAGCATGGTCTTCACGTTATTTTTATTCACGAGTGACGGAACTCCGTCCTCATCTACCGTGTAATAGAAGCTCGAATCATACGGGCTGTAAGCAAATGTCAGGTCGCCGTCTGTCATATGGAAGACTGCGGTAAACTCGGCATCCTTGGCCTGCACGAGGCTTTCATCCTTCGTCTGTGCCTTCAGGCCAATGAGTGAAGAATAGAAGGTGGTAAACGTTGATTTATCAATCGTTTCATCGCCGCAGGTGTAACTGATTTCCTGTGTTGTGGAATCGCTGTCGTCATCCTTTTTCTCCTCCACATGGCGTACATACGTCTTCGTCTCGCCGTTATACGTAATATCAAGGCTCGTCAGATCCGATACATTTTCCATGCCGATATACATGTTCCAGAAATCAGATGCCTTCTTTCCGGTGAAGGTTTCAACATTCGAAGCCGTCATCAGATGAACTTCATTCGAGCCGTCCAGCTTCACGTAATAAGAACCGCCGTCCTCATTTGCATTGCCGACATACAATACCAGATCTTTCTCCACCGTAACGGTTGTCGTTTCGGAAGAAGAGCTCGTTGCAGTGCTGTCGCTTGATGCAGAATCTGCTGTGGAATCCGAAGAAGTATCTGCCGTTGTTGTATCGTCAGCCTCAACCTCCTGCTCTTCTGTGTAATGCACGCGGATCGTCGTCTTTGGCTGATCCAGTCCATACTGGGAAAGATCCGATGCGTTGTACGTAACAAGATCTCCAAAGCTAAGAGATGCCACCGCACTTGTCATGGTGCCGATCGAATCCGCATCACCGCCATGTGCCGCTCCATCTGCGTCCACAACCTGCCATTCATCCGTCTGGAGTGCCGAATCAGCAGCGCTTACTTCTTTTGTCAGCGTATATCCGTTCTCACCCTCCACCTGCAGCTTTGTAATGTTTTCCGCCGTCACAGATGGCATGGATTCCGTTGTCGCCCACTCCATCATATCGGACGGGAACATCGTTCCAAGCGATGTGCTTACCAGATAAACCTTACTCGTATCATCGTTCAGATAAATATAGTATCTGCTCGAGCTGTTCTTATCTCCGACATGAATCGTCGTTTTCTCGTCTCCCGCAGTCACTACAACCTTCTGAGACGGCGTCTCGAGCCCAAAATCGGCCATAGAATCGATTTCATCGCCTTCAATGACTCTTTCTGCTGTCATGCTGCTAAGAGAGCTTAAAACGCTCGTTATCTTGCTGGCATCCAAGGGGAATCCATCCTCCTGGTCGTATGTCCAGATATCAGTATCATCGTCTCCTGCTGTTTTCGTAAAGGACACCGTCTCTCCGTTGATCTGGAACGAAAGCGCTGTTACATCATCTTTTGAAAAATCAACCACTTTTTCGGCGTCTGCACCAGAATCCGAACTGCTGCTGTCCGCATCGGCGGTGCCGTTTTTCTTCGTCAGCACCACCAGTACGGCAAGAAGCAGTACCAAAAGGATCAGGCAGGCCGCCATCTTTCCTTTTTTCTTCATCACTGTTTTCTCCTCTTCATCCAGATCATCACGCCAATCACAACAAGTACCAGCGGAATTCCCGCAATGGCAATAATAGACCAGGTGTTAACTGCTCCCTGTGTAAATACCAGGTTTGTATAGCTTGTGCTCTTGCTTGGAATAACAACGGTCTGCTCCACATCACACATGGAGGTCAGTGCAGTCGCTGCCAGCTTCGAGTTCGCACCGCTGATTGCCTGGTCGATCTGGCTGCTCAGCATCGATGCACTCGAGAAATAAATGATCTGTGTCTCTTTATCATCTACGGTCTCTGTGATGGAAACACCAAGGTCAAATGCGCCCGTCTCACTGTCTGCGCTCTTCGACCAGGTGCTGTTCTCCGGATCATTTTCAATATAAGCGTCCTCGGTGGTCGTCAGAAGGCTCTTGATCGTAATGGTATCACGATAAGAATCGAGCTTCTGAATTGCCTGTGCAACCGGCATCAGAATGTAATTACTCTTTACTTCGGTTGTAATGTCATCACTCTGAATGTTCGGCAGCAGATAATACGGCATCTGCGGATAATAATGCTGGGAATCGGTCTCTACAACAATTCCACTGGAGCGTTTCACGCCGTAGTTCTCCAGTATGGAATCCAGATTTGGCATATCCGTTCCGGTATAGCTGGTGAACATCAGAAGCTTTCCGCCGTTTTCCAGGTAGGTAATGACTTTATTTGCCTCATCCTCGGAGAAATCGGTGGTCGGGGACATGATCACAAGCTCCTCGGCATCCTCCGGGATATCGTCTGTCATCAGGGCAAGATCACTGATTTCCACATTGTTTTTATTAACGGCATCACTGAAGTTTGTAGAGAGATCGCTCTCAGAAGCCTCGCCGTGGCCGGTTACCCAGTAAACCTTCGGGTTGTTTTCACTCGTCACATACGTGATGGCGCTGGTAATCTGACCCTCGCCGTCAAAGCCGGTTGTCTGTGTCTGATAGGTCTGATAGTTTGTGGAAGTCTCCCACATATCACTGTTGCTGACCACCTTGCTCTTATCGCCGCATACGACAATTACACTGTTTGCAGCTACCGTCTGATCGGTATACTGACTCGTAAATTTCGGATACAGATCCGGGTCTTTTGTCTCTACTTTGATATGGTCAGAAAGCTCATCGTAGTGCTCCAGCAGCTTCTCGATGGTGTCATCCTCACTACCCTTCTGCACAATATAATACAGGGTAACATCTTGATCGAGATCCTTTAATGCCGTTTTCGTCTCATCTGTAACGGAATACATTTTCTGCGTACTCAGGTCAATCTGTGTTTTGCTGGTCGGAATCTGCGCCACAATCAGGTTAATAACCACAATCACAGCCAGAACAATCACCGTCATAATCGAAGAATAGGAGCCCTGTTTCAGGTGCTTTTTCTGCTCCTCGCCGGTAAACACTTCCTTCAGATGTTCTTTGGAGAACGTCTTTTTCAGCTTTTCTTTGATATTGAAATTCATTTTATGCTGTTTCTTTTCTTTCTTTTCGCTGCTCATCGTCTCCACCTCCTAATTCCAGCGTTTCTTCTGCAGGGACTGCATTGCAAGGAAAGTGCAGATTGCAATGACGGACAGGTAGTAAACAACACCGCTGATGTCCAGAATACCGTTCACAAAGTTATCCATATGGCCTGCCATGTTGAATACACCGAGCAGATCCTGGATTTTGCCCTCGAGAAGGGTGGATTTTGTGAAGTAAACTGCCGTCAGCGCACCCTCGCCGATCACGGCAATCACACCGGTAATGATCGGGTTTTTAATCATACTGCCGATCCAGAGGCATACCAGTGCAATGATGATAAAGAAAGCAAAGAAAGAGCTTCCGGCTCCTTCCGGGAAGAAGTTTGCGATACCGCTCTCCACGTAGCACAAGAATAGGATCACAAAGCCGACAACGGCTGCGATGACCTGGCTCTCGGTGATGGAGGAAACGAACACACCGACCGAAATATAGGCTGCTCCCAGCAGGAAATAGCCAAGGATCGAAGTGTAGGATACAGCGTAGGAAACTGTTCCGTGGGTTCCAAGAAGCAGCGGATACAGGCACATAATCAGCACTGGAATCACATAAATGGTGAGAAGTGCCAGATATTTTCCAAGGATAATATCGGAAATTTTTACCGGTGCGGTAAGGAGCAGCTGATCCGTCTTATTTTTCTGCTCCTCCGACAGGACACGCATTGTCAGAACCGGTACTGCGATCAGCAGAATAAATGCGGAATTCTGCAGCGCGTATCCGATCTCCGGGTAACCCTGCTGCAGGTTGATGGCCGTAAAATACAGGCCGAACAGCGCCAGAGTAAACGCCATAAACAGATATCCGATCATGCTTGTCAGATAGCTTTTTAACTCTTTTTTATAAATCGCCGTCATTGTGCGTCTCCCTCCTCCTGTTTTGTTTCAGCGGCTGATTCCGCTGCATCTGTGCTTTTTTCTTCAGACGTTTCCCCGACAGCCGTTTTGTCTGCTTCCGGTTCACATTCTTTTTGTTTCAGCTGTTCTTTCTCTGCTTTTTTCAGCTTTCTTGCAGCCTTTCCGGAATCATCGGTCAGCTCCAGGAAGACGTCTTCCAGAGACATCGAGGAGGAAGTCAGCTCGAGGATCGGGCAGTTGGCCTTTGCCAGTGCATAGAACAGCTCCTCGCGGATATCCTTATCCTTTTCCGTGGTAATTTTTACCTTAATCTGCTCCTCATTCGGCGTATTTTCATATTGGATCTCTTTTGCATCGAGCGCATTAAGCGCCGGAACCAGCTGCTTTCTCGTTCCGTGAACGGTACATGTAACCGTGTTTGATCCAAGCATCAGTTTACTTAAGTTTTCCGGGGTATCACTCGCAACGAGCTGTCCCTTTGCGATAATCATGACGTAATCGCAGACGGCGCTGACCTCGGAAAGAATGTGGGAACTTAAGATAACGGTATGTTTTTTACCCAGTGATTTGATCAGATCGCGGATCTCAATGATCTGCTTCGGATCCAGGCCTACCGTCGGCTCATCGAGGATGATGATCGGCGGATAACCGAGCACTGCCTGTGCCAGTCCGACCCTCTGTCGGTATCCTTTCGACAGGTTCTTGATCAGACGGTTCTGCATATCGGTGATCTTCACCAGATTCATGACCTCAAGAATCTGTTTCTTTCTCTGATCCTTTGGAATTTTCTTTAATTCTGCCACAAATTTCAGATATTCCAGAACGGTCATATCCGTGTAGACCGGCGGCAGCTCCGGCAGATAGCCGATGCATTTCTTTGCCTCCTCCGGTTCCTCCAGGATATTGTGGCCGTTGATCAGCACTTCGCCCTCCGTAGATGCCAGATAGCCGGTGATGATGTTCATGGTCGTTGATTTTCCGGCTCCATTCGGGCCAAGAAATCCATAGATCTGGCCTTCTTCTACGGTAAAACTCAGGTTATTGACAGCTACGTGGTCGCCATAGCGTTTCACCAGGTTTTTAACCTCTATCAATGTTCCTTCCTCCTTGTTTCTTAAAGCAGTCCCAGCCCGCCCTTGGGGGTGAAAGAGCCGGAGATGCTCTCATTTTCTAAAGACACTTTATCTTATTCTGAAAATGTGATAATTTGCTGGAAAATTTGTGAAAAAACGGTGAAGCCATGGAGCAGTTTGTTTGTTTTTCGACGAAAAATCAATTTCTTTTACCATAAGAATCATGTATACTATAACGTATCCGCGGACGGACGCTTTTCCATTTTTGTTCCGCCGCGAAACATTACGCCGGACTTTTTCCCGTCCGGGACTGGAGATTTTAGGAGACTCTATGAATAAAAAAGACTACTACTGGGCCAAGTATATGCTGATTTTCGGCTTTTTCTGCATCTCTTTTGGCACCTCGATTTTCCTGAAAACCGAACACGCCCCCGATGAGGCGATGCGGATGCTGATTCCGGAATACATCGTCTCACACCACACACTGCCGAACGGCATGGAAGAATCGGTGCGCCATCCGCTGTGGGGATTCTCCTATGCGCTGTATCCGTATCTGACCGCGATCATCAGCTCCGTGTTTATGGCCATTACATCGCTGTTTACGAAAAATGCAGCGGCTCTTTTAACTGCCGCTCGCCTCACCAGCGTCCTTTCCGGCACCGGCACACTGATCGTTGTGTTTCTGATCGGCGAAGAGCTCTTTGAACGGCGCGAATCCGCACTGCTCGGTGGTATTTTCGTCGGTTTTCTGCCGCAGTTTGTGTTCCTCTCCTGCTATGTGAACAACGACTCGTTCGCCGTTTTCACGGTCGCACTGATCATCTATTTCTGGATTCGCGGCATGAAAAGCGCATTCTGCAAAAAAGACTGTATCGGCCTGGGAGCAGGCTGCGGACTCTGCGCGCTGTCGTACTATAACGCCTACGCGTATCTGCTCTGCAGCATTCTGCTGTTCTTCGCGCTGATGATACATTTCAGGAAACCGGCAAAGGAGATCTTCGCCAAAGCTCTTCTGGTCTTTGCCATCGCCTTCCTGATCGGCGGCTGGTTCTTCATCCGCAATGCCGTCATCCACGACGGAGACCTGCTCGGCATGCGCACCACAAAGGAATCCGCATCGCTGTATGCCACTGAGGAGTGCAAACCGAAAAACCGCCAGACACCGGCATCCGAAGGCTGGAGCTTTAAGCAGACGTATTTACAGACCCCGGAGGGACGCACCTCCAACTGGCTGTTCTCCACCGTCAGCAGCTTCATCGGCTCGTTCTCCTACATGACCGTCCATCTTCCGATGGTGCTTTACCTGCTGTACGGTGCGCTGATGGCGTTCGGATTCCTAGTGTTTTTGTTTCTTGCCATGATCCCGCACTGGCTCCGCAAAAAGCCGCAGCTTCTCCTCTTTGTGATGCTGCTCCTCGCCTGCCTGGTCACGCTGTTCATGGACATGTACAACACGTATTTCAGCGATTACCAGTCTCAGGGCCGCTACCTGATGCCGGCGCTCGTCCCTTTGATGATCTGGATCGACGACGGCTACTCTTCTCTCACCGCGAAACTTCCCGCCGAGTGGAAGCGCGCCTCCTGCCATCTGACACTCCTGCCTGGAACGATCTGGCTGGTACTGTTCCTCATCAGCTACATCGGATTTCTGATTCCGGGCTGCTGTGTATAAAAAATTTGTAACGCAGTAATTCACGTTCTGCCGTGCTGAATTTTTGGCATTATTTTCCGGAATTTCTATAAAAAACAGGTGCTGTCTCTTTTTCTCAGATAGCACCTGTTTCTTCGTTACAAGCTTTTCGTTTTTAGATATGTTTCATCCGGGCTTCCCTTTCACTTTCTTTGTTTCCTTTTAATTGCCAAACCAGCTATAATACCAACTGCCAGAATCCCAATTCCTAAAATAATTACCAACATCTTATTTTGATGTTTCACCGGCTGATTTGCAACATCAAGGACAATATTGGTTCCTCCTTGTGCATCGTCAGTTTCAATATAAGACGAATCAGCAACTGCGGCAACAACCGCAGCATAACTATATGCATGGAATTCTTCTTCACCATCAAGTCTATATTCCGCTATTTCCGAACTGTCTGTAAGACACGCTGCAGCATCTTCACGTCCCGGTATCAGATACTCCACTTGCGTTTCATTTAATGTAATCCAGACCGGAAAACGAATCGGATCTACTCCTCCAACAAGTCGAAACTTATAATTGTCCCATACAATATCTGGGTTTGCAGCAAGTGAAATATTTAATTGTTCTATATAGGTCGGCGTATCGTCTAATTCATATCCTCTGGCTCCACTTATGTGCCATTGATCAATCGGTTGTCCATCTTCCCCATTTGCCCTTACCGCACATGCTTCATACAAATGTCCATATGCTCTAATCGGGATAATCCAAATATAATCGCTTTGTTCTAACGCGCTTTCTACTTCGGACACAGAAAGAAGTTCTGAGGTCAAAAGTGGCGTATCAATATACTCTTTTAATGCATTATCAAAATCAATATCCGATACACGGATTCCCTCCTCAAACGGATCCTCAACAGGTCCTCCATTTGTAACAGACACAATTTCATCAGCCAGCTCAACTATTTTTTCATAATCTTCAGATTCCGATAGTATTTCAAGTTTAGATGCCGATACAGTAGATGCTGATATCATAATTCCAATGAAGCAAACAAATATTTTTAATATTTTCCTCATGCCATTCCCCCCTATCATATTTTCTTTTACGTTTCACAATCGATCTATTTATCTCATCATACACTGATATAATTTTTTTAACAATTATCATATTTTCACAAAATATTCAGCGCAAAATACTGCAAATAGGAGAATTGTTTTTTTGCTCAAAAGTGTAATTTTCCAGACATTTAATCGTATATATACATAAAAAATCAGAAGAGGTTATTATGCCAACTTACTCGGCATAACAATCTCTTCTGATTTCACCTTTTACACTTTTGTTTCTTTTTTAGCTTTCTCAAAAAATCTATTCTTTACTGAATCGGCTCCTTCGCCGGTGTTCCCGCTTTTCTCGGATACTTCTTCGGCGTTGCCTTCCTCTTCTCGATGCAGACAAACGATCGCTCATCCTCGGTTCCCGTAAGCTGGAAGTAAACCGGCTCTTTTGCTTCGCCGCCGAGCACATGAATCGCTTTTTGAGCTGCGGCAAGCTCCTCATTCAATTTGCCCGATTTATACGAAACAAACCGTCCGCCCACCTTCACATACGGCAGACAGTACTCCGAAAGCGAGCTTAAATTCGCCACCGCGCGTGATACCACGAGATCAAACTGCTCCCGGTAATCCTTCTGGCGTGCGAAATCCTCGGCTCTTCCGTGAACCGCCGTAATCTTCGAAAGGCCAAGCTGTCCGATCACCTCATTCAGGAATTTCACCCTCTTATTCAGTGAATCCAGCAATACAACTTCCACATCTGGAAACGCGATTTTCAGCGGGATTCCCGGAAAACCGGCTCCCGTTCCCACGTCGAGAATGCGTCCCGCCTGTGCCACATCACAGACCTTCACCAGCGACAGACTGTCGAGGAAATGCTTCGTAATCACCTGATCGAACTCCGTAATCGCCGTCAGGTTCATAAACGAATTCCACTCCACAAGCAGCTCGTAATACTGCAGAAACTGCGTCTTCTGCTCCTCGGAAAGTGTGATTCCAAGCTCAAAAAGGCCGCGCTCAAATCCTTCAAGATTGTATTCTTTCATGTTGTTCTCCGTTCTTCTCTATTCTTCCAAGTGCCCGCTGCACTTTTTGTTACGATCCACGCAGCGTGAAAGCACTTGCTGTTTCGCTGCATAAGAACGTAATTCAGGCACGCATATCTGTCCTTTATTTATGTCCCAGATACACCAGCAGAACCGAAATATCCGCCGGGGAAACGCCTGAAATACGGGACGCCTGGCCGATGTTGATCGGGCGGTACAGGTTCAGCTTCTGTTTCGCCTCGATGCGCAGGCTCTGGATCTCGTCGTAATTGATGTTCTCCGGGATTTTCTTCTCTTCCATCTTCTTGAACTGCTCCACCTGCTTCATCTGGCGCTTGATGTAGCCGTCATACTTGATGTTGATGTTGACCTGCTCCTGCACATCCTCCGGCAGCTTTGGTCTTTTCGGATCTACTTCCTCCAGCATCTTATAATTCAGTTCAGGTCTCCGGATCAGCTCTGCGAGCGAACTTCCGCCGGAAAGCAGCGTCGATCCATACTCTTCCAGAAGCTCATTGATGTTCGAGCTCGCTCCCACATACGTATTCTCCACGCGCTCAATCTCTTCCTGAATCTGCTGTTCTTTTACTTTCAGTGCCGCATACTGCTCCTCGCTGATCAGTCCCACGCGGTATCCGTATTTGCGCAGACGCAGGTCCGCATTGTCCTGGCGGAGCAGCAGACGATATTCCGCGCGGCTCGTCATCATTCGGTACGGCTCGTGGTTCTCTTTCGTTACGAGGTCATCGATCAGAACACCGATGTACGACTCGGAACGGTCGAGCACCAGCTCCTCTTTTCCCTGCACGCGGAGCGCCGCATTGATGCCCGCGATCAGGCCCTGTGCCGCAGCTTCCTCGTATCCTGAACTGCCGTTAAACTGGCCGCCGGAAAACAGATTTTTGATCGCCTTGAACTCGAGGGACGGCAGAAGCTGTCTCGGGTTAATGCAGTCGTACTCGATCGCATACGCATTCCGCACGATTTTCGCGTGTTCCAGGCCCGGCACGGTGTGATACATCGCAATCTGCACATCCTCCGGCAGTGAACTCGACATGCCGCCGACGTACATCTCATTCGTGTATCTTCCCTCCGGCTCCAGGAACACCTGATGACGGTTTTTATCCGCAAATTTTACGACTTTATCCTCAATCGAAGGACAGTACCGCGGACCAGTTCCCTCGATCATGCCGGAATAGAGCGGCGACCGGCTGAGATTTTCGCGGATGATTTTGTGCGTCTCCTCGTTCGTATACGTCAGCCAGCAGGATTCCTGATCAATCTGTACGCTCTCCGGATCGGTCGAGAAGGAGAACGGCACAACACGCTCATCACCGAACTGCTCTTCCATCTTGGAAAAATCGATGCTCCGCTTGTCAATACGCGCCGGAGTTCCTGTTTTAAAGCGCACCATCTCCACGCCGTTTGCCTTCAGCGAATCCGTCAGATGTGTTGCCGCCTGCAGGCCGTTCGGTCCCGTATATGTGCTCACATCACCGTAAATGCACCGCGCATTCAGGTAAACACCGGTACAGAGCACTGCAGCCTTGCAGTGGTAAATTGCACCGGAAACGGCTTTTACGCCCGTCAGAACGCCGTCTTCCACGATCAGCTCCGCAATCTCCATCTGGCGGATCGTCAGATGATCGGTATTTTCGAGAACCTCGCGCATCGACTGGCTGTACGCCCGCTTGTCTGCCTGCGCACGCAGCGAATGCACCGCCGGTCCCTTTGATTTATTCAGCATTTTCGACTGAATAAACGTCTTATCAATATTTTTACCCATCTCGCCGCCGAGCGCGTCGATCTCTTTTACGAGGTGTCCCTTCGAGGTTCCTCCGATGTTCGGATTGCACGGCATCATCGCGATGCTGTCGACACTTACCGTAAATACAACCGTTTCCAGCCCCATCCGCGCTGCCGCAAGTGCTGCCTCGCATCCCGCATGGCCCGCACCGATGACGGCAATATCAATTGTTTCTTCTAAAACTGCCATTTTTCTTTTATCCTCTTTCTCTATCTACAGCTTTGAATTTTGCCTTAAGCTTTTTCTACTCTGTCAAAATCCGGCTGTCGTTCCTTGTAACTCTATTCCGGCAGATCTTCGTAATCTGTATTTGCTGCCTTTATTTACCTGTACAGAACTTGCTGAAAATCTCATTCACAAGGTCCTCTCCCACCGCTTCACCGATGATCGAACCAAGCTCCTCATACGCATTCATAAGATCAATGGAAAAGAAATCCTCCGGCATACCCATTTCGATGCTTTCTGCCGTCAGTTCCAGACTCTTTTTTGCTGCAAGAAGCGCCTGCTTGTGGCGCGCATTCGTGATGTAAACCTCATCGTTGAACGAAATTTCGCCCTGGAAAAACATCTTTTTCATCTGTTCCTCCAGCTCTTCCATACCCGTCTCTTCCCGCGCGGAAATGCTGATGACCGGAGCGCCTGTCTTTTGCTCCATCTCCTCTTTTTCGATCACCGCAGTCAGATCCGACTTATTCAGCAGCACAATCGCCTTGCGCCCTTTCAGGATTTCCATGATTTTTGCATCATTCTCATCAAGCGGCACGGATGCATCCACCACATAGAGAATCAGATCTGCGTCCTTTGCATGCTCCAAAGCACGATCCACACCGATTTTCTCGACCGTATCCGCCGTTTTTCGGATCCCCGCCGTATCCAGAATCCGAAGGGAAATGCCCTTTAAGACCAGATTTTCCTCGAGCACGTCGCGTGTCGTTCCGGCGATATCCGTTACAATCGCCTTTTCCTCTCCGGCCAGCAGATTCAAAAGCGACGATTTTCCGGCATTCGGCTTTCCAAGAATAACTGTCTTGATGCCCTCCTGGATCATCTTACCCTCATCCGCAGATGCCAGGAGCTTTTCAACCTGTTTTTTCTGCTCCGCAACAACCACGGCCAGCCGCTCCGGGTATCCGTCCAGACTGATGTGCTCCGGGTCATCAAGCGCCGACTCGATAAACGCGATCTCATAAATCAGCTTCTCGCGAATTGCCCGGATCGCCTTTTTCACCGTTCCGCGCAGCTGGCTCTCGGAGCTTTTTAAGGCATACGCACTCTTTGCCGAGATGACATCCATAACCGCCTCGGCCTGCGTCAGATCCATTCTTCCGTTCAGAAACGCCCGTTTCGTAAACTCGCCCGGATCTGCTGCCCGCGCACCGGCATTTAAGACTGCCTCGAGCACTTTTTTCACCGCCAGCACCCCGCCGTGACAGTCGATCTCGACGGTATTCTCGCCCGTATATGTTTTCGGCCCTTTCATCACCATGACAAGGACCTCATCAATCACTTCCTCCCCTTCGGTAATCCAGCCATAATGAATCGTATGGGATTTGACCGCGGAAAGCTTTTTTCCTTCTTTTTTTGCACGGAATACGCGGTCCGCCACTTCGAACGCATCGTTTCCGCTGATTCTTACAATACCAATGCCCGCCGGCGCCATCGCTGTGGACACCGCAGCAATCGTATCATCCAAATGAAATCCTGCCATTGTTTCCAGTCCTTTCTAAAACCTCTCTTTTTGGGGATCCCAGTATTCAGATCCACATTTTTTCTTTCCTTTCGCATGGCTCTGAATAGTTCCATTTTAGCAGAAAACCAGAAAAGACGGTACCCCGTATTTTACACAGGTACCGTCTTTTTGCATATTTTTTACGCTTTCTTATCGTTTCGGCGCTACAACAACGTGGCGATATGGCTCGCTGCCCTCGCTGTAGGTCTCCACAAATTTATTTCCCTGCAGTGCAGAGTGGATGATTCTTCTCTCGTAAGGATTCATCGGCTCTAAGGAAACCGGTCTTCTGGTCTTTTTCACTTTGTAAGCGATGTTTCTTGCCAGGTTTTCCAGTGTTTCTTTTCTGCGCTTGCGGTAATTTTCCGTATCAAGTTTGACACGAACGTAATCCTTCTGCTCTTTATTGACTACAAGGCTGGTCAGATACTGAAGGGAATCCAGCGTCTGTCCTCTTTTGCCGATCAGGATGCCCATATCCTCACCGGCAAAATCAACTTCAAGAGAACCGTTCTCGGCATTATACTCCATCTGGATCTCAACCGGGAGCTCCATGGCTTTGAATACACCGCTTAAGAACTCAAGTGCCGTTGCCTTGATCTGGGCGATTTCCTCGTCTGTTCTCTGAACTACTTCACGCTCTTCTCTTGGCTCGGAGCGTCTTGCAGTTTCTGCCTGACGCGGAGCAGATTTTCTTTCCGTTTCTTTCTTTACAGCTTCTTTTTTCGGCGCTTCCTTTACCGGTGCAGGAGCTGCCTCTTTTTTCTCTGGTTTCTGGGGTGCTTCCGGTTCTTTTTCCGGTGCGGCTTTTACAGCGGCACGGATCACAGCCGGTTTACTTCCGATTCCAAAGAATCCGGAACTGCCTTCGCTGATGACCTGGATCTCCAGTTTATCGCTGGCAGCCTGAAGCTCGATGCAGGCTTTTGTAATGGCGTCGTCCACGGTTTTTGCGGATACTTCGATAAACTCCATAAAGATTTACCCCCTATTTTTTCTTTTTGCTGTTCTTTTCATCAAACTGTTTTACCATGTTTGCTTTCGCAGCGATGCTTCCGGCGCGGTATTCCTGATTGCTGTTGTAATACTCAGTCGAAGCCTTTCTTGCTGCCTCTTTTTCCTCAGCAGACGGCTCTTCGTTCTCCTGTACCTGAATATTACGCACACTCTGCGTTGCAGCCTGTGTGATTTTCTGCGGCGGAAGGCCGGCTTTTTCTCTCTTCTTTGCAGCTTTTTCCTGGTTTTTGCGGATCACCTCATCCATGTCGATCGAGGACATATGGCGGTTGATGATAACCTGCTGTACACTTCGAACGAGCGCACCGGCGATCCAGTAAATACCAATACCGATGGAGAATGATAAACACATAAATGCGGAGAAAACAGGCATTACCGTGTTCATGGTCTTCATGGAATTTTCCATGGAGTTTGCTGTCTTATTTCCGTTGTTGGAAGATGGTGCCTGCGGCATCAGCTTGTAGTTCAGCCACTGGGTAAACCATGCCAGAATCGGCACCAGAATTGCTCCTGCAATCAGAAGCGCAGATCCGTTTGCCATACCCTCGCGGATGACATCCATCGGAGACTGTGTGATATTAAATCCAAGGAACATGTTGATATGCTTGGACTCCGCGGCGGTTTTTGTAATGGTATCCGCAATACCGGAGAACTCGCTGATGTCAGCCAGCTTCGTCCACTGGGACGGTTTCAGCACATAAAACATGTCCAGAAGGTTATTTTCGGTTAATGTTTCACTTACTTTACTGTACATGGTAACACGGTTATCTGTGATAAACTGTGTCAGGATGTCAGAATATCCTGATACACCCATCATCTGTGTTGTCAGTCCCTGGAATACATTGCGGACACTTCCGATATATCCCGGAATATGATAGATAACCTGGTACAGTGCAAGCAGAATCGGCATCTGAATCAGCAGTGTACTGCAGCTTCCTGTCGGGGAGACACCGTATTTCTGATAAACTGCCATGGTTTCTTCAGATTTTTTCATCTGAGAAGCCTGGTCTTTTTTGTTCTGATATTTCTTTTCAATTCTCTGCAGATCCGGCTGCATTACGCTCATCATCTTCGACATCTTCTGCTGCTTGATCTGAAGCGGCGTCAGAACGAGATAAATGATAATCGTATACAGAATAATCGCAATACCGATATTCGGAATTCCAATTTTTTCCAGACAAAAATAAATTCCATTGATCAGCCAGCCGAGGATCTGGCATACCCACCCGATAATCGGCCACGTTGATTTACTCAGTACGATATCCAAAACGTCTTTTCCTCCTTATTTATCTACGGCACAGGGTCGTAACCTCCGTGTGAAAACGGGTTACATCTCAGTATTCTCCATAATGCCAGCAGACTTCCTTTGAAAGCACCATATTTCTGAATCGCTTCCAGCCCGTACTGCGAGCAGGTCGGCGTATAAGGGCAGTGCACCCTCTTCAGAGGAGACAGGTACTTCTGATAAAACCGGATACCTTTTATCAATACCGTCTTCATTTTTCTGTTTCCTTTAATATATGATGCAGTTTTCCCAGATGCAAAAGTGCTCCCTCTATCTCGAAATACGTACAGTTTTTTGCATTAACTCTTGCGATCACAACTACATCCATTCCACACTGAAATTCCTCTTCATGCAGACGATAACTCTCCCGGATCAGTCTCGCCAGATGGTGGCGCACAACGCTGTTTCCAACCTTTTTACTTACTGAAATTCCAATCCGGTTCCGTCCCAGCTGATTTTTCTTCACATACATGACCAGAAATCGGTTTGCAAACGATGTTCCCTGCTTATAAACCAGCTGAAAATCTCTGTTTTTTTTCAGGCTTTCCGAATATTTCATGAATCCATTCTTTCCTTCATGATTTGTCTAAATTTTCTTTTCATTGAATAGCTTTAGATAGAAGAAAAGACCACATAAATTTTATGCGGCCTTTGGTTTTATGCTGATAATTTTTTTCTTCCTTTTAATCTTCTTGCAGCTAAAACTTTTCTTCCACCTTTTGTGCTCATTCTTGCTCTGAATCCGTGAACTTTAGCTCTGGATCTTTTTTTCGGCTGAAATGTCATTTTCATAAGATAAGGCACCTCCTTTAAATTCTAATCAATAACTGCCTGCAAGGCAGTATTTCACTACATGTATGACAGAAAACATCATTTCAATTATATTCATAAACCCCCATTTCGTCAACCCTAAAATCAATAATTTTCGCAGTTTTTTCGGGAAAAATGCCGCTCTGACGCGGTTTTCCGGTCTGCCGCTGCCCGTGCCTTCCGTGTGCTGATTTTCGGTTTATCCACAACTTATCCACACTGTCCGCCGCACGCGTACAAATATCAGTTCGATTTTTGTGCTTTCCACACGATATCTTGTAACCGTAATCAACATTATCCACAATCTGTGGATAACCTTGTGGATAACTTTCGGTTTTGCTGTGTACAACCTGTGGGCATTTCCAATTTTTCCAGTATTTACGCCATGTATAATGTGTATATAAATTTTCCAGACTTTACACATTTCGGTTTTTCCAGCCCTCTATCCACAATTTTATCAACATAAGATTCCCTGTTATCCACAAACTATCCTCCATTTCATCAACAGGAAAATTTTTTACACATTCTGTGGATAAAAAAATAATTATCCACATTTTTGGGTTGAATAAAACGGCATTTTATTATATCATATCTGTCTCTTATACACATCTCCG
>ENA-OYWK01000265-OYWK01000265.1-human-gut-metagenome-genome-assembly--contig:-NODE-265-length-33798-cov-9.425836_pt1 | contig 33798 bp, 30 predicted proteins | sample MGYA00244808_ERZ653392 | MGnify/ENA primary metagenome ERZ653392 (study PRJEB26926, sample SAMN06165125) | human gut metagenome | biome: ENVO:00009003; feature: ENVO:2100002; material: ENVO:00002003...
TTGCGGGAACGAACCGCTTGACCGCCACGCGGGTGGAGAACACCTCCTGCACGAAGGGCACACCGCAGCTGTCTGCCAGGCCCATGCCCGCCGAGCCGGAAATGCTCAGCAGCGCCTTCTGGCCGTGCAGCTGCTCGGCGTCGATCCGGCGCAGCAGCTCCTGCGCCTTTTCCAGGATATGGCTGTAATGACGTTCATATGTCGAATATAAAATCGAATCGTGTTCATCCAGCACCACGCACTTGATGGTGGTACTGCCGATGTCAAGACCTACTCTCACGTTTTTCTTTCCTCCTGAAGGAACTTCCTGCCAGTTTTCGGGCAGGGCCGCTCTGCCGTCCTCTGCCGAAAAGTAGTTCGTTAGCGAATCATCTGCAGGACTCGCATACAGTTGTATTATACTCAAAACCGCGAAAACAATCAATTGGTGTTCCCTATTTTACACGCAAAAAATAGTATTTTCCGCTCATAAAGTTAAACATTTTGTTAATTTCACGGAACTTTCGGCCGTATTTTTCCATAAAACAGCTAAGATTCTTTACTGAGAGTGGATTTTGGCAGACAAAACGCGCTGCGCATCGGTGGGCAGTCCATCCCGCCCGATGCGCAGCGCGTTCATGATCACATTGCAAGATATTCTTCTACTGCCTTGTCCAGCAGCCGCCCCAGGACGGCTTCGTAGTCATCTCCCAGGGACTTTGCCTTTTCCATCGTCTTGGGAGAGACATACACTGTCAGCGGCTTTCCGCTGTACGGCTTTTTTCTGCGAGCCTGACGGAACGCCTGTTCCATCGTTTCATCCAGCTCCGGCGAATCTTCATCGTAAGTGATCGGAAGTGTTCTGGCTGTTTCCAGTTCCTTTTTTTCTTTCTCTGAAAGTACTGCTTCCCGTAGTTCAAAGTTCACCATAATACAGCCTCCTCTCCTTCGGCGTTGCAAGACGCGCTGAGATCAATCGGACCTTTGGCGTCCGCTCGGTATAAACCACGAACAGGATCTCTCCTGCCCGGCCGATCGTGATATAACGGTCTTCCTCCGTGCTATGGACTTCGTCGTAGATTTCAAGCCGATCTTCGTCCAGAAACACTTTCGCCGCTGTCTCAAATGAAATGCCGTGCTTTTCCCGATTGATCTCTGCTTTTTTCTCATCCCATTCAAAGTGCAGCATTTCATCACCTCGTCGTAGATAGTATATCACGATTTGCGGTCGTTTTCAACTCACAGGTCAATTCCCTGAGTGCCTGCGGGTGAGCAGATACAGCTCGCGGCGGAGCTGATGCTGCAGCGCGGTGGTGCTGTGCTCGTCCGGGTGGGACGGCTGCGAGCGGAACTCGACCGTCGTTTCGATGGGGAACGGCCGGGTGGGCAGCGGCAGTGTCAGCTCTGCCCGGACGCCCTGCGGTGTGCGGGGCAGCAGGGCAAGCTCCCAGCCCAGCTGGCGGCAATACCGGCGGCAGAGCAGCAGCCCCGCCTGCGCACCGCCCAGAAAGCGGCGGCGGTTTTCGAGCCAGCCCTCCCCTTCCGGCAGGCCGCAGCCATCGTCCTCGATGGTCAGGCGGATGTCCTGCCCGGTCTGCCGCAGGCACACCTGGATGTTCCCGCCGGGCGCGGCGGCACGCAGGGCGTTCGAAAGCAGGTGAAAGCAGATCTGTTCGGCCATTTCCCGGTCGCCCCAGACAAGGCACTGCTCCAGCCCGCCGCAGTCTACGGTGAGCTTCGTGCTGCTCTGGGCGTCGATCTCGCGGCGCAGCCCTTCCAGCTGCGCCAGCAGGCGGCACAGGTCCACCGGCCGCTTCTGCACCGGTTCCTCCGGAGCCGAAAGCTCCATCAGCTCCCGGAACGTCCGTTCCAGCCGGGCTGCTTCCTGCTCCATGTCCTCCAGCGCCTGGGCCGTGCGGGCATCCTTCAGCGGCTGTAAGTGCATCTGTAAATATTCCCGGTTCTGTTCCAGCAGGCGCAGTGAGTGCAGAAACGCTGTTTCCAACTGTTTTTGCGGAAATCCCGCTTCGTCCTGCCTGCACATATCCACCGTTCCTCCTTACCGCTGTTCCCACACGATGATGCCGCGCCGCAGCACGGTCTGCTGCAGCGAGTAGACCAGCCTGCCGGTGGTGACTTTGAGCCCGGTCAGGCCGTTTTCCGCCTTGAAGTGCTCCCATTCCACCGGGTGACGTGTCTCCAGCCCTTCGACCAGACGGCGCAGACCGCTGTCCACAGCGGCCACCGTGATGTGATATTGTTCCGCGACGCCCTGCAAGATCTCTTTGCGAAGCGCCAGTTTTCCATCGGCTGAACAGGCGATTTGTACCGCCAGCGTGAGGTATTCGCAATTGGTGTCCGGCTGCGGGAGCTTCCACAGCTCGTACAGGTGGGTGCAGAACCGCTCGATCTGCATCGAGTTCCGGCCGGGGACGCCCAGCAGCCCCCGCAGAAGATCCCGCAGATGGTCGTGCCCGACGCCGTAAAAGCGGCTGCCCGGCTGCAGGTGGGCGGCGGTGATGTCGTCGGCCCAGCCGTCGCCCTGCAACAGGAGCGGCGGGTGGCTGGGCAGGCGGTTGAGCTTTTCGAGGAAGGTCAGGCTGTCCATATCCTCCAGCTGGCTGCTCAGCACCAGCACATCAAAGCACCGCTCCTGCCGCAGCGCCTGCAGGACCGGCTCCCCGCTCTGGAAGCAGGTGCATCGGATGATGGTGCTCTGCTCTTCCAGATAAAACTTCCGGATGCGGAGTTCCCGGTCGTCGTAGCTCATCAGAGCGACGCGCAGGTTCTCCGCATCCCGCTCACCGGGCACCTGCGGCACCTCCGTTCTGCTCTGCTCCCAGCACCGGGAGCCAGTCTGCGATCACATCGCCCCAGATCTCTGGCTGCACGGCATTTTCACACAGATATTGCAGCAGCCGGTAGCCTGCCTCCGGATGCAGCGGAACAAACTCGCTGACCTGCTGTTCCCGCTCGCCCTTCCGGTCCAGCGTCAGGTGGCAACCGCCTTCTGACGCATCCAGCGCGTAGACCAGCGTATACGCGGCCTGATAGCCCTTGATCGACGAGAACTGCCGGATCAACGGAGCATACGTTCGTTCCATAAAAGACTCCTCCTTGCTGCTGTGGTTGCCATAATCTTCCGGTCTATGGCTTTTCATTCCTATTTTATAGAGCAGCACAGAGAGATGCAATCCCCTAAAAAGCGTCAAAATGTGTCGTTTTGGTGTTTGCTCTGCCCGGTTCACCTTGCGTTTTTCGCCAGAGAAAAGCCGATGGAAACTGCTTTTCTTTGTCAAGGATACCACCTTTTCCGTCCAAAAGCAAGGGACCGTAATTTTCTCTTATCTTCCAGAACCTCCCCTGTCGGGAGCCGGCGGAATGCCACGATTTGTTCACATTTTTCTGATAGAATAAAGTGATATTTTTGTTCCGGCGGCTTTGGCACTCCCCTCAGCCGTGTTTGCAGAAAGGCAGAATCCATGCTTCAACTCAAAAAGATCCACAAGCAGTACAAGACCGGCGACCTGGTCCAGACAGCCCTTGACAAGGTCAGCCTGAACCTCCGCGACTGCGAGTTCGTCGCCATCCTTGGCCCCAGCGGCTCCGGCAAGACCACCCTGCTGAACATCATCGGTGGTCTGGACCGGTACGACAGCGGCGACCTCATCATCAACGGCATCTCCACCAAAAAGTACACCGACCGCGACTGGGACTCCTACCGCAACCACACCATCGGCTTCGTGTTCCAGAGCTACAACCTCATTCCCCACCAGACCGTGCTGGCCAACGTGGAGCTGGCACTGACCATCTCCGGCGTATCGGGTGCCGAGCGTCGCCGCCGGGCCACCGAGGCACTGCAGAAAGTGGGTCTGGGCAACCAGCTGCACAAGCACCCCACCGAGATGTCCGGCGGCCAGATGCAGCGGGTGGCCATCGCCCGCGCCCTCGTCAACGACCCGGACATCCTGCTGGCCGACGAGCCCACCGGCGCACTGGACAGCGAGACCAGCATCCAGGTCATGGAGCTGCTGAAGGAAGTGGCCAAAGACCGCCTCGTCGTCATGGTCACCCACAACCCGGAGCTGGCCCACCAGTACGCCACCCGCATCGTCCAGCTGAAGGACGGCGTCATCCGCTCCGACACCGACCCCTTCGAGCCGGACGCCGCCCAGCTTGCCCCGCCAGTACACAAGAGCATGGGCCGCTCGTCCATGTCTCCCCTCACCTCGCTGAGCCTGAGCTTCAACAATCTGCTGACCAAAAAGGCCCGCACCCTGCTCACGGCCTTTGCCGGTTCCATCGGCATCATCGGCATTGCGCTCATCATCTCCCTGTCGGCAGGCGTCAACCAGTATATCGACGATACCGAACGCTCCACCCTGTCCGAATATCCGCTGCAAATTCTCAGCAGCGGCATGGACCTGACCTCGATGCTCACCTCCGGCTCGCCGACGTCCGCTTCCGGCACGACCGCCGAGGAAGGGATGGTCCCGGTGCGGCAGCTCATCACCCAGATGGTAGCGGGCATCACCTCCAACGACCTGAAGTCCCTCAAGACCTATCTCGAAAGCGACGACTGCACCATTGCCGAGGATGCCACCTCCATCGAGTATTCTTATAATGTGCAGCCCCAGATCTACCGGGAAGACGCCGATGGCTCCATCCGTCAGGTGAACCCGGATTCCTCCCTCTCCAGCCTAGGCATCAGCTCCACAAGCTCCACCAACAGCATGATGTCCTCCATGATGAACACCAGCGTGTTCTATCAGCTGCCCGAAAGCGATGAACTCTACAACTCCCAGTACGAGGTCAAGGCGGGCCGCTGGCCGGAGAAGTACAACGAATGCGTTGCCGTGCTGGGTGCCGACGGCACCATCACCGACTATGCGCTGTACGCCCTCGGCCTGCGGGACAGCGCCGAGCTGGACAAGATGATCCAGCAGTTTGCCCAGAACCAGAACGTTGATGTCCCCACCGACTTCAAGACCTATCGGTACAGCGATTTCATCGGCATCCAGTTCAAACTGGTCAACGCGGCCGACCGCTATCTGCGCGACGACGACCACAACGCCTGGGTGGACAAGTCCGACGACAAGGATTTCATGAAGAGCCTTGTCGCATCCGGCGAGACCCTGACCGTGGTGGGCGTCGTGCAGCCCAAAGAGGATGCCTCTGCTTCCATGCTGTCCTCCGGCATCGCCTATCCGGCCGCCCTCACCCAGCACGTCATCGCCGCCGCGGCCGACTCTCAGATGGTCAAAGACCAGCTGGCCTCCCCTGCCATCAATGTGATGAACGGCGAACCCTTCGGCACCGAAGACGCTTCCGCCTTTGATATGAGCAGCCTGTTCCGCATCGACACCGACATGCTCAAGAGCGCCTTCCAGTTCGACACCAGCAAGCTGAATTTCGACCTCAGCGGTGCATTCAATTTGGACAACGGTTCGGTCGATCTCGGCTCGCTGCTCGACCCTGACGATTTCCAGCTGGATCTGGATCTGACCGAAACGCCTGATCTGGACATGAGCACCCTGACCGACCTCTTTGCCAACATGGACCTTTCCGTCTCCGAAGACAAGATGCAGGAGCTGGCCCAGAAGGTTCTGGTCGGCTACAAGGACTATGTCATCGGGAACGGCATCCTGAACCTGAACAAGATCAGCTTCTCCCAGTACCTCAAGAGCGATGCCTTCAAGACCCTGATGAACGACGCCATGGGCGAACTGTTCGACCAGGACGCCTTGCAGGCCCAGTTCTCGGAGGCCATGCAGACGGCGATGTCCACCCTCATGGAAAGCTACTCGTCGCAGATCTCCGAGACGCTGCAAACCCAGCTGGGCAGCGCGATGCAGACGGCCATGACCAAGCTGATGACCCAGATGAGCCAGAACATCCAGAGTCAGATGCAGCAGAGCTTCTCCCAGCTGGGCAGCCAGATGGAGAGCGCGCTGAAGATCGACGCCACAGCCTTCCAGAAGGCCATCCAGTTCAACATGAGCGAGGACGACCTGACCGACTTGATGAAGTCGGCCATGCTCTCCTCCACCGCCACCTACGACAGCAACCTGCAGACGCTGGGCTATGCCGACCTCGACGCCCCCAGCCAGATCAAGATCTATCCGCAGGACTTTGACCACAAGGCGTCCGTCGTGGCCAAACTCGACGCCTATAACGACAACATGCGGTCCCAGGGCGCGGACGACAAGGTCATCCAGTACACCGACGTCGTCGGCACCCTGATGACCTCCGTGACCGAGATCATCAACATGATCTCCAACATGCTGGTCGCCTTCGTCTCCATCTCGCTGGTGGTCTCGTCCATCATGATCGGCGTCATCACCTATATCAGCGTGCTTGAACGCCGCAAGGAGATCGGCATCCTGCGTGCCATCGGCGCGTCCAAGCGGAACATCTCCGAGGTGTTCAACGCCGAGACCTTCATCATCGGCCTGTGCTCCGGCGTGATGGGCGTCGTGCTGAGCGAGATCCTGCTCATCCCCGGTAACATGCTCATCCAGAAGATCTCCAACGGCACCAACGTGGTCGCCCGCCTGCCGCTGAACGCAGCCCTTGTGCTGATCGTTCTGGCCACCGTGCTGACCATCCTCGGCGGCTTCATCCCCGCCAAGGGCGCTTCCCGTTCCGACCCCGTCAAGGCCCTGCGGTCGGAATAAGTCACTGAAAAAGAAAGACCCTCTCCGTCATTGCTTCGCAATGCCACCTCTCCCGATGGGCGAGGTCTTGTGCTGTATTTTACGGCACAAGAAAAGCTCCCCCTTTCGGGGGAGCTGGTGAACGAAGTGAGACTGAGAGGGTTTTCTATTTTACCACTCGGTGTCGTCGGCCCCATCCGCACCCACGGTGGTGGCGACTTTGGCGCGGCGGAACATGCTCTCCACCACAGCGCAGTACTTATCGGCCAGGCAGACGATGATGGCTTCGCGGCAGGTGGGCACATGCCGGAAGGTCAGCGGCCACATGTGGCTCTGGATGATGTCCTGCTCCTTCTTCGTGATATGGAAGTAGTGCTCCGCATTCACGCAGGCCGAGCCGGGGTGCGAAAAGCCGTGCATCTCAAACAGGCGGCGGATGCCATGGAAGCTGCTCGTCTTGTGCCAGTCGTACAGGTAGAAATCGTGCAGAAAGCCGCCCACCGCCAGCGCGGTCTCGTCGGCACCCAGATGGAAGCGGCGGTTGAGCCAGAAGCTGACCAGCACCACATTTTTGCAGTGCTGATAGGTGGTCACGTCGCCATGCTGGATGAACTCCCGCATCTCCTGCACTTTGGGATGGTGGTCGTACTGTTCCAGAATGGCGTAAAGCTGCTCACGTTCAGTCTGAGAAAGCTGCATTGCTTGGGGTCCCTTTCCTCTTAAAGATCAACATCAGGAGCGAAGCTGGACGGGGTTGGAATTGCCGAAATTCTCGGCGCTGCTGGGGTTCTCGCGCTTCAGGCTCATGTCCACCAGATACTGCCGGCTGCCGTCGCCCATGGCGTCCAGCTCCGCGAGCTTGGCTTTGGCGGACTCCACATCCGGATACCACTGGATGAGGAAGAAGTTCTCTGCCTCGACGCCGTAATAGATCCACTGGCCGTCTGCCCGGAGCAGGTCGTCCAGATGGTCCACCTCTTCGCCGTCCGGCAGACCGAGGCCCTCCTCGGCATAAAGACTCTCCGGCTCCACCTGGAGCACCTCGATCACCTGAATGGCGCTCTGAAGATATTCATCCTGCGAGATGCTCTTGTCGGAGAGCTCCCAGCCCGTCAGGAATGCCTGCATCATCAGGTTCTTGACAGAAATTTCCGGCCGCATTGCCATAAATGTTCCCTCTTCCTTCCGGGCGGTGTGCCCGGCGTTTGTTTTCGCTGACCAGTATACGCTAAAATTTGTTGCAGGTCAACTATTTTTTCATGAATTTTTTGTAGAACTGTACAAATCCAGTTTATCCCAGATGGAAGTCGAAGGTGTCGTTCAGCCATTCCACCGCCAGCTGCACCCAATGGGCGCGGTGGGCGCTGGCGGCATCCACCTCTGCGGTGGAGATGCTGGTGCCGTGGACCCCCTTCTCGAACAGATGCGCCTCACAGGGGACATGGTTCTTCCGCAGCGCTGCAAGGAGGAGCAGGGTGTTTTCCACCGGGACGGTGTCGTCCTCCATCGTGTGCCAGACGAAGACCGGCGGTGTATCCGGCGTGATCTTTCCTTCCAGCCCGAATCTCTGGTGCTCCGCCCGGTCTTCGCTGCCCGAAAGCTGCACGAAACTGCCCCGGTGGGCATACTCCCCCGCCGTGATGACCGGATAGGCCAGCAGCACGGCATCCGGCTTCCGGCTGCGGTCTGCCGCCTCGCCGGGGCAGTCGAGCACCGCACCGGACAGCGCCAGGTGCCCGCCCGCCGAAAAGCCGCAAACGGCGATCCGGTCCGGCAGGATGCCCCAGCGTTCTGCGTTCTGCCGCAGCAGCCCGATGGCCGCGCGGAGCTGGCGCAGCGGCTGGTGATCCCGTGCCCCCTCGCCCACGCTGTAGGTCAGCACAGCAGTGTGATACCCTGCCGCTGCAAACTGCAGCGCCACCGGGTCGGCCTCGCGGGCACTGACGTGTTCATACCCACCGCCGGGCACCACCAGCACCAGCGGACGGCACAGCGCGTTCGGCATGGCCGGGTCCGGGCTGCGCAGATAAAGTTCCAGCTTCCCTCCACCGGGAAGCGCACACATTTCAAACTGCATCGAAGTCATTCCTTTCCGACTTTGTCGGGACTATTATAATGGGTTTGGAGCCGGAATGCAAAGAGAACCGCAAACATTTCTGAACTTTTTATGAAACCCCTTGATTTTTGATGCGAAGCGGTGTATATTAGCACTCGAAAGTTATGAGTGCTAAGCCGTCATCCTCAACTCCGGCTCTCTGGCACCGAATCTGAACAAAAGAGGTTTTGTATTATGGCGAAGAAAGAATTTCAGGCGGAAAGCAAAAAGCTGATGGACATGATGATCAACTCCATCTACACCAACAAGGAGATCTTCCTGCGTGAGCTGATCTCCAACGCTTCGGACGCCATCGACAAGCTGTATTATAAGAGCCTGACCGACACCTCCGTCGGCATGAACAAAGGTGATTTCCGCATCTTGCTCACCCGCGACAAGGACAGCCGCACCCTGACCGTCTCCGATAACGGCATCGGCATGACCAAGGAAGAGCTGGAGTCCAACCTCGGCACCATCGCCCACTCCGGCTCGCTCGACTTCAAGAAAGAGAACAAGGACGAGAATATCGACATCATCGGCCAGTTCGGCGTCGGTTTCTACTCGGCCTTCATGGTGGCCGACAAGGTCACTGTCATCTCCAAAGCTTACGGCGCAGACCAGGCCTGGCAGTGGGAATCCAGCGGTGCGGACGGCTACGAGATGAACCCGACCGAAAAGGACACTGCGGGCACCGACATCATCCTGCACATCAAGCCCAGCACCGACACCGACAACTACGAGAACTTCCTCGATGAATATGGCATCGCGGCCATCGTCAAGAAGTACAGCGACTATGTGCGCTATCCCATCCAGATGGAGCGCGAGAAGAGCCGCCAGAAGCCCGAACCGGACCCCAAGCCCGATGACTACAAGCCGGAGTGGGAGACCTACACCGAGCTGGAGACCCTGAACAGCATGGTGCCCATCTGGAAGAAGCAGAAGAGCGAAGTCTCCGACGAAGAGTACGCCGCCTTCTATAAAGATAAGTTCAACGACTATACCGACCCCGCCCGCGTCATCGTCAGCCGCACCGAGGGCACCGCGAATTACAACGCCCTGCTCTTTGTGCCCAGCCACCGCCCCTACGACTTCTACACCAAGGACTACGAAAAGGGCCTGGCACTCTATGCTTCCGGTGTGCTCATCATGGAAAAGTGCGGCGACCTGCTGCCCGATTACTTCAGCTTCGTCAAGGGCATCGTGGACAGCCAGGACCTGAGCCTGAACATCAGCCGTGAGATGCTGCAAAAGGACAACCAGCTCAAGCTGATCCACAATGCACTGGAAAAGAAGATCAAGAACGAGCTCCACGCCATGCTGACCAACGACCGCGAGAAGTACGAGGCCTTCTGGAAGGAGTTCGGCCGCCAGATCAAGTTCGGCGCTTACTCCGATTACGGGATGCACGGCGAGCTGCTGCGCGACCTGCTGCTGTTCTGGTCTGCCAAGGAGCAGAAGATGGTCACCTTGCAGGAGTATGTGGACAAGATGCCCGCTGAGCAGAAGTTCATCTACTTTGCAGCCGGTGACTCCACCGACCGTCTGGCCAAGCTCCCCGCCGCTGAGCTGGTGCTGGATAAGGGCTACGACGTGCTGCTGCTGACCGAGGATGTGGATGAGTTCTGCCTGCAGATCCTGCGCACCTATCCCCGTAAGGATGCCGAGGGCAAGGACGGCACCGTTGAGTTCAAGAACGTCAACAGCGGCGACCTGGGCCTTGAGACCGAGGACGAGAAGAAGGCCGCCGAGGATGCCACCGCCGAGAACAAGCCCCTGTTCGATGCCATGAAGGATGCACTGGACGGCAAGGTCAAGGAGGTCAAGGTCTCCACCCGCCTGAAGGATCACCCGGTGTGCCTCTCCGCAGACGGCCCGCTCTCCATCGAGATGGAGAAGGTCCTCTCCAAGCAGCCCGGCAGCGAGGGCGTCAAGAGCGACAAGGTGCTGGAGCTGAACATCCATCACCCCGTCTTCGCCGTGCTCAAGGCCGCACAGGAGGCCGGCGACACCGAGAAGCTCAAGAAATACAGCGACCTGCTCTATGCACAGGCACAGCTCATCGAGGGCCTGCCTGTGGATGACCCCGCCGCGTATGCCGAAGCTGTTTGCAGCCTGATGAAATAAGGCTTTTACTCCCAGATAAATTATCCCTTAACAAAAGAGCCGTGTTCCGCTATAATAAGGTGGAACACGGTTCTTTTCATTTTAGGAGGAATTTGCCCCATGGAGCCAAAACACAGCAACCATTTCCTTGCCCATCTCCCCACCATCCTTCTGCTGGTGCTGTTCGCCATGTCGCCGTGGCTGGGCATCCTGTTCTTCATCCTGCGCGCCATCGACCGGGATGCCGAGAAAAAGGAGCAGACCAACGCCGACCCCGCCCGCGACAGCCACGCAGAGGACGCCCGCACCGCACAGAGCGCCGCCTCCGGCCAGCGCAGCGAGACGGTCTCCGACCAGGATGTCCCCACTGCGGAGCAGAAGAGCGCCAAACAGTGGCACAAGACTCTCACCACCCTGTGCACCATCTTCGGTGCCATCTTTCTGCTGGTGGGCATCGACGACCTGGCCGATGCCATGGAACTCTGGGGCCATGAGATCGACTGGGGTGAGCTGCTGACGGCGCTGGCCCAGACCATCGGCGGCGGCGCAGCCCTCTTCACCGGCCTGCGGATGGACCGCGCCCGCAAGCTGGAACGCAAGCTCGACAAGATCGTCGGCAACCGGGACAACATCGCGCTGGGCGAGTTGTTCGCGGCGGTCGGCATCGATGCGGTCCGTGGCCGCACTGCGGTGGAACACGCCATCGACCACGGCTATTTCGGGGCCGATGCCTACATCGACTACCGCACCGACACCCTTGTCGTGCGCGGGGCCGCACCCCAGCCGCCCAAGGCCCCGCAGCCGGAGCCGGAAGCGGAACCGGAAGACCTGTACGCCTCCCTTCAGCAGCAGCTGCGCCGCGCCAACGATGCCATCCCCGACCCGGTGATGACGGCCAAGATCTCCCGGCTGGAAGAGCTCAGCGCCCGCATCTTTGCTCTGGCCAAGAAAGACCCGGATAAAAAGGCCCAGCTGCAAAAGTTCATGGATTACTACCTGCCCACGGCCCTCAGGCTGCTGAACACCTACGCCCAGCTCTCGGCGCAGGATGTGCAGGGCGAGAACATCACCGACGCCAGGCAGAGCATCGAGCACTCGATGGACCTGCTCATCACGGCCTTCGAAAACCAGCTGGACAAGCTGTTCCAGTCCGACGCGCTGGACGTCTCCGCCGATGTGGCTGCACTGGAAGGGATGCTGAATCTCGACGGCCTCACCGGCCCGGACTTCCACTGACCCGCTGTCAAAATCCAATCCTCCATATCGGAACTCTGGCCCTGATTGACCCGCAGCCGACCGTTCTTTGTGGGTTGTGGCCAATGCTTTTCCGGTTTGGAGGATTTTTTCAGCTCTGTTGCAGGAATTTCTGCACAAATTTCGTGCCGGATTTTCTGGCAACTTTGCATTCAGATGCAACAATAACGCATGGTCTTTTGGGCACAGATTCTTTATTATAGAAGTATCGAAAGATCCACCACGGCCCGCCGCACGGGCTGTGACGAAGTTTGCACGATTTGTTCAGAGGAGGAACTCGCCATGATGAAATCCGTTTCTGTCTGGAAGCAGGAGCTGGCAGGCGGCGCCCACACCGAGCGTCTGGCCTCGCTGTACTGCTGCGCCCCCGAACAGACCCCCGCACAGGCAGCCCGCTACGCTGCTGTGCTGGACGGGCTGGAAAAGACGTTTGGTGCCCACACCGAGGCCGGGCTGTACAGTGCCCCCGGCCGCACCGAGATCGGCGGCAACCACACCGACCACCAGCACGGCCGTGTGCTGGCCGGCAGCGTCAACATTGATATGATCGCAGCCGCCGCCCCCAACAGCCTGAACCAGCTGCGCGTCCAGAGCGAGGGCTACGACCTGTGCGTCATCGACCTGGCCGACCTGACGGCCCGCAAGGAAGAGGAAAACACCAGCGCCGCCATCCTGCGCGGCGAGTGCAAGGCCTTCCAGGAGCGCGGGGCCAGCCTCTCCGGTCTGGATGTTTACATTTCCTCCAACGTGCCCAAGGGCAGCGGCGTCTCGTCCTCTGCCGCCTTCGAGGTGCTGATCGGCGTCATCCTGAACGACTGCTTCATGACCGAAAAAGTCTCCCCCATCGCCATCGCCCAGATCGGCCAGTGGGCAGAGAACGTCTACTTCGGCAAGCCCTGCGGCCTGATGGACCAGATGGCTTCCAGCGTCGGCAACATCATCACCATCGACTTTGCCGACCCGGCCCACCCCGTGGTCGAGCCTGTGCAGGTTGATTTCTCCAAGGCCGGCCTCGCGCTCTGCATCCTGGATTCCGGTGCAGACCACGCCGATCTGACCGACGAGTATGCCGCCATCCCGGCCGACTGCCGCGCCGTGGCAGCGGTCTGCGGCGGCGAAGTTCTGCGCGATGTACCGTTCGAGACCTTCCTTTCCAAACTGCCGGAGTGCCGCAGACAGTGCGGCGACCGCGCCGTTCTGCGCGCTTTCCACGTCTACGCCGACAACGACCGGGTCGCAAAGCAGGTGGACGCCCTCCGCGCGGACGACTTCGAGACCTTCCTTGCGCTGGTCACTGAGTCCGGTCTGAGCAGCTGGGAGTACCTGCAGAACGTCATCCCCGCCGGGTATAAGGAGCATCAGGAGGTGGCTGTGACCATCGCTGCCGCCAAGCACTTCCTGCATGGCGAGGGCGCAGTCCGCGTCCACGGCGGCGGCTTCGCAGGCACCGTGCAGGCCTTTGTGCCGCTGACCCGGCTCGATTCCTTCAAGGCTGAGATGGAGGCCATCCTCGGCAAGGGCCGCTGCCACATCCTCTCCATCCGCCCGGAAGGAGGCGCTGTCCTGTGATCTCCACTGCCATTCAGCAGCTCGTCAACTATGGTCTGGACACCGGCCTCATCCTGCCGGACGATGCAATCTACATCCGCAACCAGCTGCTCATGACCATGCAGCTGGACAGCTTCACCGAGCCGGAGGGCGAAGTCTGCTACAAAGACCTCGAATCCATCCTGAAAACACTGGTGGACGATGCGGTATCGCGCGGTGTGTGCGCGGACAACTCCACCGCCCGCGACCTCTTTGACACCAAACTCATGGGCGTCCTGACCCCGCGCCCCTCCATCGTCCGCGCCAACTTTGAGGAGCGGTACGAGGAGGAAGGCCCCCAGGCTGCCACCGACTGGTTCTACAAGTTCAGCCAGGACACCGACTACATCCGCCGCTACCGCATCAAGCGGGACCTGAAGTGGGTCACCAAAACGCCCTACGGCGATCTGGACATCACCATCAACCTCTCCAAGCCCGAAAAAGACCCCAAGGCCATCGCCGCCGCCAAGCTGGCCCCCCAGAGCGCCTACCCCAAGTGCCAGCTCTGCGTGGAGAACGAGGGCTATGCAGGCCGGATGAACCACCCCGCCCGCGAGAATCACCGCATCATCCCGCTGACCATCAACGACAGCGCGTGGAATCTGCAATACAGCCCCTACGTCTACTACAACGAGCACTGCATCGTGTTCAACAGCCAGCACACCCCAATGAAGATCGAGCGGGCTACTTTCCGCAAGCTGCTGGACTTCGTGGCGCTGTTCCCGCACTACTTCGTGGGCAGCAACGCCGACCTGCCCATCGTGGGCGGCTCCATCCTGAGCCACGACCACTTCCAGGGCGGCCACTACGAGTTCGCCATGGCCAAGGCTCCCATCGAGAAGAGCTGGACCTTCCCCGGCTACGAGGATGTCGAAGCCGGCATCGTCCACTGGCCCATGAGCTGCATCCGCCTGACCTGCGAGGACGATGGCCGTCTGGTGGATCTGGCGGACAAGATCCTGACTGCATGGCGCGGCTACACCGACGAGGCCTGCTTTGTCTACGCTGAGACCGACGGTGAGCCGCACAACACCATTACCCCCATCGCCCGGATGCGGGACGGCAGATTCCAGCTGGACCTCGTACTCCGCAACAACATCACCACGCCGGAACACCCGCTGGGCGTCTACCACCCCCACGCCAAGCTTCACCACATCAAAAAGGAAAACATCGGCCTCATCGAGGTCATGGGTCTGGCCGTGCTGCCCAGCCGCCTGAAGCAGGAGCTGTTCGATCTGGCCGACCTGCTGACCGCGCATGTGCCCACGGCCGACTACCCCGAAGCCCTGCAAAAACACGCTGCCTGGGCCGAGGAGATCCTCGCCCGGCACCCGGAGCTGAACGCCGATACGGTCCACCTCATCCTGCAGGACGAGGTCGGCCATGTCTTCGCCGAGGTCCTGGCCGATGCCGGTGTCTACAAGCTGGACGAAGCAGGCCGTGCAGGCTTCGTGCGCTTCCTCGAATCCGTAAAGTGACCTGTTGTTCCTGAACAAGACCCGTCAGCAGTTTCTGTTGGCGGGTCTTGTTGATGGACCATTCCGGCAGCTGTATCAAAGGAGGTTTTTCATGCCCTATACGTTAGAAGTTTGTGTTGACAGCACCGCCAGTGCCCTTGCGGCCCAGCGCGGCGGAGCCGACCGGCTGGAGCTCTGCGCCGACCTCATCGTGGGCGGCACCACCCCCAGCCTTGCGCTGGTGCGGCAGGTCAAGGAGACCACCGGCCTGCCCGTCCGCGCCCTGCTCCGCCCCCGCTTCGGTGATTTCTGCTACGACCGCTGGGAGCTGGCCCAGATGAAAGAATCTGCCGCCGCACTCGTCGCCGCCGGGGCAGACGGCATCGTCACCGGTGTGCTGACCCCGGACGGTGCGCTGGATGCAGAGGCCCTGTGCCCTATCTACGAGGCCGCCCGCGAAGCCGCCGCCAAAGCGGGCCGCCCCATTGCGCTCACCCTCCACCGCGCCTTTGACGTCTGCCGCGACCCCTTCGCGGCGCTGGACACGGCCTGCGCTCTGGGGCTTTCCACCATTCTGACCAGCGGCCAGGCCGCCAGCGCCCCCGCCGGGGCACCCCTGCTCCGGCAGCTTGTGGACTGCGCCGCCGGGCGCATCGAGATTCTGGTGGGCGCAGGCGTCTCCCCGGCCAACCTCCCTGCACTGGCCAAACAGACCGGTGCACACAGCTTCCACCTTTCCGGCAAGCAGGTGCTGGACAGCCGGATGACCTTCCGCCGGGAAGGCGTCCCTATGGGCCTGCCCGGCTTCTCCGAGTTCGAGCTGTGGCAGACGAGCGAGGCGACCATCCGGAAAGCGCGCAACGTTCTGGATACGCTCTGACGAAAAAAATCCCGCCAAATGGCGGGATTTTTTTGCTGTATGGAACGGAAACCTCAGACCTTGCGCCGCAGCAGGCTCATGGGGGGCAGTTCCGGGGTGGGGATGGTGTATTTTTCCATCGCATGGGGTGTGGACTCCACTTTCTCCCCCGCCTCGTTCCGGATCCACTCCGGGTTCAACGGGATGCTGCGGCCGTCCGGGCAGAGCACTTCCAGCGTGTCGCCCAGGCTCCACTTGCCCCGCTGCTGGCAGCTGGCGATGCCGTTCTCCCAGCTGTCCACAGTGCCCACGAACTCCCACTCGCGGATGTAGGTGGCGCTGTCGGTGGCCTGCTTGGCCTGCTCGCGGCCAAAGTAGAAGCCCGGCGAATAGTGGCGGTGGCTGGTGCGGGTCAGCTCGGCCAGTACCTCGTCCGGCAGCTCAAAGTTGTCGTTCATCGGGTCGGCCAGATACTGGTCCAGTGCACGGCGGTAGGCGGCCGTCACGCTGGCAACGTAGTAGAACGTCTTGGCACGGCCCTCGATCTTCAGGCTGTCTACGCCCGCCTTGCAGATGAGGTCCAGAAACGGTGCCGTGCACATGTCGTTGGCATTCAGGATGTAGCTCCCGTCCTCGTTCTCGCCGATCTCATACAGCTGGCCAGGGCGGGTCTCCTCGCTCAGGTAGTATTTCCAGCGGCAGGGCTGGGCGCACTGGCCCCGGTTGGAGTCGCGGCCCGTCAGGTAGTTGGACAGCAGGCACCGGCCCGACACGCTCATGCACATGGCACCGTGGACGAAGGCCTCGATCTCCAGTTCCGGCGGGGTCTTATCCCGGATGGTGGCAATGTCCTGCAAGGTCAGCTCACGGGCCAGCACCACCCGCTTGGCGCCCAGGTTGTAGGCCGCACGGGCAGCGGCCCAGTTGGTGATACCGGTCTGGGTGGACATGTGGACATCAATGTCCGGCGCGAACTGCTTGCAGGCTTCCAGCACACCCAGGTCTGCCACGATGAAAGCATCCACGCCCGCTGCGGCCGCGCTTCGGATGGCGTCCGGCAGACGGTCGGCCTCTTCGTTGGTGGGCAGGGTGTTCATGGTCAGATAGACCTTGCGGCCGCGGGCATGGGCATAGATGACGCCCTCAGTCAGCTGTTCCGGCGTGAAGTTGGCCGGGGCTGAGCGCATCCCAAATTCGGGCAGGCTGCAATAGACGGCATCTGCACCGTAGTTGATGGCGTAGCGCAGGCGCTCCAAATCGCCCGCGGGGGACAGAAGTTCCGGGATCTGTAACATAATCATTCTCCTAAACGAGCTTACCCTCTCCCAAAGGGAGAGCCCCTGGCCAACCGGTCAACCATTGCGTTTTCCGTCAGCACAAGGGCTTCGCTCTCATTTTTTTGCCGCAAGCGAACGGTTCACATCCGCCGCCTTCTGGCAGTTGGTCTGATGCTCCGCATAGGTGCGGGCGTAGTAATACTGGCCGCTGAGGTCGGTCACGAAGAAATAGCAGTCTTGGACCTCCGCATCGGGCTGGGGGGCCAGCGCAGCCCGGATGGCGGCCAGACCGGGGTTCGAGATCGGCCCGGCGGGCAGGCCGGTGCAGGTATAGGTGTCGTAGGCATTGCGGATGTTTTCGGGGATCTTCTCCCAGCCGCCGTACCAGGGGGCCACCCAGTTCCAGAGATAGTTGTTGTCTGCATCGCTCTGGACATAGCTGGACGTGTTGCTTTGCAGCTTGGGGTAGGGCGAGCCTTCTGCCAGACGGTTGCGGAACACCTGGGCCACATTGTTGTCCTGGTCGTTGCCGGCCTCCTCCTGCACGAAGGATGCCAGCGTGATGACCTCCGAAAGGCTCAGGCCCTGCTGGTCCAGCTCCTTATACATCGCGTCGGTGAACTGCTGGTCAAAATGCGAATAGAACGTTGCAACGTAGTTGTGCACCGTATCATCCGCGAGGAATTCGTAGGTATCCGGGAAGAGATAGCCCTCACATTTCAGGAAACGGTCTGGGGCCTCCGTGTCATCGGGAACATACTGCCAGAACGTGTATTCGCTGAAATCGCCGGTGTTGGCCTCTTCGAGAAACTCCTTTGCGGTGCACAGCCCGGCCTGTTCCATCTTCTGTGCGATGGCAATGGCCGTCGTGCCCTCCGGGAAGGTCAGGCGGACGCTCTCCGCTTTGGCATATTCAGAAAGCGCCTCGATGAGCGCATCGTAGGAGCTGCCGGGTTCCAGCGAAAATTCGCCGTACTGAAGCTTCGCCGCCGCATCTTTGCGGCCGACGTACCAGCGGAACAACTGCGGAAACCGGATGACGCCCGCTTTCTTCAGCTGCCGGGCAATGGTGCTCACGCCGCTGCCCTGCGCGATCTCCACGGTCACGGCGTCCTGCCGGGTGCCGCCGTCGATCTCGCGCTTTGCCAGCAGGAATGCGCCGCCCGCCGCCGCCAGCATGAGCACCAGCAGCACGAGCAGGATCTTCAGTGCACCGCCTTTTTTGCGGGGTCTCGTATGGTTACTTGCCATCTGCATGTTCCTTTCAGTCCAACATCAGCCGCATATAGCTCTCGCTCACATCAAAGGCTTCGCCCTCGAAGCGGATCATTCCATAATCCTGCCGGGTGCCCTCGCCAAGGAAGAGGTTCTGCGCGGCACCCACGGTGATGACGGCCTTTTCCACAATGACCTCTTTTTCGCGGGCCGCTTCCATCAAAATCTCTGCGGCGCGGTCGCCGGTGGCCATCATCTCCACAAAATAAAGGGTGTCCTCCTTGCGGAAATATATTCCGTAGCCGCTGTCGTTCGAGACGATGGTGGCCCCGCGGGAGTACAGATCCCCCAGCACCACGGCCATCTGTTCCGGCGGCAGCTGCACGGTGTCGGGCCAGAATCTCGCCCGCAGCTCACAGAGCTTTTTGGCCGTGACGGTGTCGAACTCGGCCTGGCTCCACAGGTTGCGGTCTACCTCGCGGGGCAGGCACCGCAGCGGGAAGGCCCACTGGAAGCCCTTATCCTGCAATAGCGCCGCCTGCTCATTCCCGCTGGGCACAACGACCACGAACCCGGCCCCTTTCTGTTTCTGCTGGGTGCACAGGTGGTCTACCAGGCCCGCCAGGATCAGGCTGCCCTGCCCGGTCAGGCCGTACAGGCAGCAGCCGGGCCGCCCCTGCAGCGAGACCGGCACCGCCATGGCCACGGCCTCGATGTGGTCATTTTCCTCCGCTACATAGACATTCTGCTCCCCGGCAAAGCGCTCGATGGCGTTGGCGAGGAAGGTTTCGTCCTCCCCATGTTCGCGCTGCCACAGCGCCAGGATCTCCGCCCGGTCGGACGGCTGCATCAAACGGTACATAAAAACACCTACCTCCTACGCATGGATATCCCTGCGCCTGCCCGGCACAGGTCGATTGTGCGTTATTCCGCAAGGGCCGCGTCCACCCGCCGGCGGACCTCCTGCCCGATCTCTTCAATGCTGCGCATCCCGTCCCCGCAGGTGCAGGGCACGGTCTGCCAGCCCAGGTGAGCGGCGCAGAACTCAGCCGCTCTGCGGCTGCGGGCCAGATACTCCACATCCTTTTCGTGGACGTCCTTTTTGCTCTCGTCGCCGTGGTAGCGCTGGGTCATCAGCTTCTGGCTCACGGCAGGGTCCACCTGTAAATAGATCACGCAGTCCGGTGCGGGCAGACCCAGCAGATGGAACTCGTAATCGAACAGCCAGTGCAGAAACTGCTCCCATTCTTCCGGCGGCAGCTTCGAGCATTGGTGCACCGCGTTGGAGGTGGTGTACCGGTCGGCGATGAGGATGCCGCCCTCTTCGTAGAATCTCCCCCAGTCGGCCTTGTAGCCCGCATAGCGGTCCACCGCATAAAAGCTCGATGCTGCGTATGCGTTCACGTCGTCGGGTCTCGCGCCGAACTGTCCGGCCAGATACATCCGGACCAGCGCGCTCGAATCGCTGGCATAATTCGGGAAGGTGATTTCCCGCACCGGCCTGCCCTCGGCGGCCAGTGCTGCGGCCAGACGCTTGGCCTGGGTGGCCTTGCCGCTGCCGTCCAGCCCTTCCAGCACGATGAGTTTTCCGTGGCTCATACGGGTTCCCCCTTCAAAGCGGCATACTGCGCCCGCACCTCGGCGGTCTTGCCGCAGCACATCCTGCCCTCCGGGCAGGGGCCGGAAACACACGCCGGGCCAGCCGTGCGGAAGAGATGGGGTGCCACCGGGTAGACCAGCCGCAGCATCTCTTCGGCCAGCGCCCGGATCTCCCACTGGGCGCGGCTGCAGCACCGCAGATGGAAGAAGTTCTGCAGGCTGCGGGCGTTCATGGTGACGACCATCTTAGTCTCGCAGGCATTGGGCAGCACGAAGCGGGCGTCCTCATTGGCCTGCTTGGAAGCCTTGGCACGGGCCTGTTTTTCGGGCATTCCCTCCGCCATCAGGCGGGCGGTGTGGCCCTCCTCCAGCTTTTTCACGAGGTCAAGGTAGCGCGCCGCGTCCTCGTTCATGCTGGCGAGAAAGGCTTCCTTCGCTTCGGGGATGGCCTCGATCTCCGGCGGGATGACATAACGAAAGTCGTCCAACCGGACATAGCGCTGGCTCTGCACACTGAACGATGCGATGCGGTGGCGGGTGATCTGGGCCAGCAGGGTGCGGCTGACGCCCTCGATGCCAAAGGTGAAACTGGCATGTTCTATGGGGCTGGCGTGGCCAAGGTCGCTGAGCATGGTCAGGAAGCTGGCCGTCTTCTCCTCGGTCAGGCCGTCCAGCAGGTCGGTGATGTGGGCGTCGGAATAGCAGAGCTTCGCCGCCGCAGCCACCACCTTTTCCGGCTCCGGCGTATGCGCGATCAATCGGACTGTCATCATCTGTCATTCCTCCGTTATTTTTGTCAGCGGCGCAAAGTTTGCCATGGTCTTCTTCACGCCGACCTTTTCAAAGTTGATCTCTACGATCTGGTCGCCTGCGGCAGGCTTGACCTTGAGCACCTTGCCGCGGCCAAACACTTTATGCTCCACGATATCCCCCGGCTCGTAGTGTTTCGGGGTGCTGGCGGCAGGCTTTGCCGCCGGTGCCCCGGTGAACTGCACCGGTTTCGCCGGAGCCTTGGGGGCTGCGGCGCGGCCATAACCGGAGCCAAAACCGCCCGAACGACTGCGGCTGTCCACGCTGGCCGACCCGGACGCACCCCGCCCGGCATAGTCGGCCCCGAAGCCCCGGCTTCCGCCGTTGTATTCGGCATTCAGGTAGCCGGAGCGGCTACCTGAACCGGAACGGCTGCGGCCCCAGCCGGAGGCACCGGAGTAGCCCGATGCGCCGCCCGGCACGGTATCGCTGTAAGCCGAACCCCAGCCGCCCAGCTGAGAGCGACGCTCCAGCGCCGGGCTGCGGGTTTCCTCGATGTACTCCGGCTCGATCTCACGCAAAAAGCGGCTGGGCTCGTTGCGCTGGGTGCGGCCATAAAGCATCCGAGTCACGCTGTTGGAGATGTAAAGATCCTTTTTGGCGCGGGTGATGCCGACATAGGCCAGGCGGCGTTCCTCTTCGAGGTCTGCCTCGGAGTATTTGCTCATCTCGCTGGGGAAGACGCCCTCCTCCATGCCGATGAGGAACACATACGGAAATTCCAACCCCTTGGCCGAGTGGATGGTCATCAGGACCACCTGGTCGCTGCTTTCGTTGTAGCTGTCGATGTCGCTGATGAGGGCGATGTCTTCGAGGTAACCTTCCAGCGTGGCTTCCTCGCCGTGCTGGTCGCAGTAGTTTTTCACGTTGTTGACCAGCTGGCCCAGGTTCTGCAGCCGGTCGGCGGCATCCTCGTGGCCCTTAGCGATTTCCTGTTCGAGCATGGCCTTGTACCCGCTCAGCTCAATGACGTCGGACGCGAATTCATCCAGCGTCCGTGTTTCCAGCGACTCCTGCAATTTCTCGTAGATCTGCCAGAATTTCAGGATCGGCATGATGGAGCGGGCCAGCCGCGCGTACTGGTCGGCGTGGCTGATGATTTCCAGCATACTCGTGTTCTCCTGCGCGGCAAGGTCTGCGATGACCTCGATGGTCGTGTTGCCGATCTTCCGCGCCGGTTCGTTGATGATGCGGCGTAGGCGGACATCATCGCGGGCGTTGGCCACGATGGACATATAGGAGTGGATGTCCTTGACCTCTTTGCGGTCGTTGAAGCGCTGGCCGCCCACGATCTTGTGCGGGATGCCGGCGCGGGTGAAGTAGCTTTCGATGGGGGCCGACTGGGCGTTCATCCGGTAAAGCACCGCGTGGTCTGCCAGATGCCCGCCCTCTTTGAGGTGCTGACCGATGACATCCGCGATGTGCATGGCCTCATCCTGCTCGTTCTCCGCCGTGTAGACCTGCACCTTGTCGCCCTCACAGTTCTTCGTCCAGAGGGTCTTGCCCTTGCGCTCGGTGTTGTGCTGGATGACGCAGTTGGCGGCGTTCAGGATATTGGAGGTCGAGCGGTAGTTCTGCTCCAGACGAATGGTCTTTGTGCCGGGATAGATGCGCTCAAAGTTGAGGATGTTCTCGATGGTGGCACCGCGGAACCGGTAGATGCTCTGGTCATCGTCGCCGACGACACAGATGTTCTTTTCCGGCCCGGTGAGCAGGCTGACCAGGCGGAACTGTGCCACACTGGTGTCCTGGTATTCGTCCACGAGCAGATAGCGGTATTTGTTCTGGTAGAACTGCCGCACCTCCTCGTGCCCGGCCAGCAGCTGGACGGTCTGGTAGATGAGGTCATCGAAATCGAACGCACCGGCGTCCTTCAGCTTTTTTTCGTAGGCCGCATAGACCTTGGCCGCCAGCGCCCCTTTCGTATCGCGCGCCGGGGTGCGCAGAGCCTCTTCGGGGCTGACGAGCTGGTCCTTCCAGCGGCTCATCTGGTTGATGGCGCTCTTGACCGGGAAGAATTTGTCGTCGATGCTCAGCTCTTTGTATACGCTCTTCATCACGCGCTGGGCGTCGTCGGTGTCGTAGATGGTAAAGCTGCGGGGGTAGCCGATCTCCTCGGCCCAGCGGCGCAGGATGCGCACACAGGCCGAGTGGAAGGTGGAGGCGAATACCTCGTCACCCTCTTCGCCGCCCAGCATATTCCGCAGACGCTCCTTCAGCTCCCCTGCCGCCTTGTTCGTAAAGGTGATCGCCATCACGTTCCAGCTGCGCACCGCATCCTTGCGGAGCATCCCGTCCAGCCAGGAAGGGGCATCTGTGTTCGTCATGATCGCCATCCGCAGCGCCTTGACGTCGTCCTCGGTCACTTCGCGGGGCACCCACTGGGAGCCGTGCGCCGCACCAAAGCGGATGAGGTTCGCGATGCGGTTGACCAGCACGGTCGTCTTGCCGCTTCCGGCGCCTGCCAGGATCAGCAGCGGGCCGTTGGTGGTAAACACAGCCTCCCGCTGCATCGCGTTCAGACGGCCGAACTGTTTTTCAATGTAGGTATCGCGCAGCGCGCAAAATTCCTGCCTGAGATCAATTGCCATTGTTTCACCTGTTCTTTAAGCTATTTTCCATGAATCACTAAGGTATAGTATATCACATTTCATCCCTATTGCACAGAGTTTACCGCATAAAAAACCGCCCATCTGCGGCGCAGTGCCGACAGATGGGCGGTTTGGAATCCTCAATTTGCCAAAACAGGGCTTAGCCGAAGATGTTGATCAGAATACCAGCAGCAACGGCGGAACCGATCACGCCAGCGACGTTGGGGCCCATGGCGTGCATCAGCAGGAAGTTGGAGGGGTTCTCGCTCTGGCCGACCTTCTGAGAAACGCGGGCCGCCATCGGAACAGCGGAAACACCTGCGGAACCGATCAGGGGGTTGACCTGGCCGCCGGTCAGTGCATACATGACCTTGCCGCACAGAACACCGGCTGCGGTGCCGAAGGAGAATGCGATCAGACCCAGCACGATGATGAACAGGGTGCGGGTGTTCAGGAAGGTGTTGGCAGAGGTGGTGCAGCCAACGGACAGCGCCAGGAAGATGGTGATGATGTTCATCAGCTCATTGCCGGCGGTCTTCTGGATACGGTCCACGACACCGGACTCCTTCATCAGGTTGCCCAGCATCAGCATACCGACCAGAACGGCGGCATCCGGAACGATCAGGGAGACGATGATGGTGACCATGATGGGGAAGACAATCCTCTCGGTCTTGGTCACGGCGCGCAGCTGCTTCATCACGACGGTACGCTCTTTCTTGGTGGTCAGAGCCTTCATGATGGGCGGCTGAATGACAGGCACCAGCGCCATGTAGCTGTATGCTGCCACGGCGATGCTGCCCAGCAGCTCCGGTGCCAGACGGGAGGTGACGAAGATCGCGGTCGGGCCGTCCGCACCGCCGATGATGGCGATGGCAGCAGACTGCTTCTGGGTGAAGTCCACCAGGCCGGTGGCTGCCAGCAGGCGGGCGCCCATGTACGTACCGAAGATGCCGAACTGGGCTGCAGCGCCCAGCAGCAGGCTCTTGGGGTTGGAGATCAGGGGTGCGAAGTCAGTCATGGTGCCGATGCCCAGGAAGATCAGCGGCGGGTAGATGCCCAGCTTAACGCCCATGTAGAGCATATCGGCCAGACCGCCGTTGTTCAGGATCTCGACCCACATCGGGTGCTCCAGACCATCGCCGACGAAATACTGCATGTGGATGATGCCGCTGCCGGGCAGGTTGGCAAGGATCATGCCGAACGCCATGGGCAGCAGGATCAGGGGCTCAAATTCCTTCACAATGGCCAGGTACAGCAAGAAGCAGCCGACGCAAATCATGATTGCGTACAGGTAGCCGCCCGGCTCGCCGAAGCGGGCAAAGCCAGAGCTTTGGAAAATACCGACCAGAGTGCTGATAAACTGTGTCATGTTCTTCCTCCTGTGTTAAAAAGGTGCGGTGGTGTCGTTGACACCGGCCTTGCCCCAGCCATTCTTGCTGCGGCGCACGGCCTTGAGGGTGTATTTTCCGTTGCCCATTGCGTGGATCGCTGCCATGATCGCAGCCACCACATCGCCGGGGATGCCCTCTTCCACCACAGGAGCAGGAGCAGCAGCCTGCTGAACAGGTGCGGCCGGCTTTGCAGCGGGAGCCTTGGGTGCAGCCTTTGCTGCTGCCTTCCTGACATTCATGCCGTCGAAGATCTTGCCCTCCAGCGTGATGATCGCCATCAGCAGGACAAGGATGGCAAACACCAATACGATACCGGTAATGGTGATAACCACATCAGAACCCAGATTCATGTTCTTCCTCCTAGTCATTTATTCTTCTGCGGCCAAAGCGCATGGCTCCACCCGCAAAAACCGATTTGAAAATATTATACAATATTTTCCGGCCCGATTCAACAACGATGAACAAAAAATATCGCAATTTTTTCAAAATCGTGAAGTACGTCTTTTCGCTCAGCGGCGGCCGATGCGGGGGGTCGCGTCCGTAAAGCCGGTCTCCAGCCGGTCGCGCACGCTCAGGCTCATGGCCGTGCCCAGCGCCACACAGTTCACAGGGTCGGGCGAGACCTCCACGTTGACCTTGAGTTCCTGGCTCAGGTACTCCGGCAGGCCGTGCAGCTGGGCACCGCCGCCCGTCAGCACCACGCCGTTGCGGAAGATGTCGCCGGCCAGCTCCGGCGGGGTCTTTTCCAGCACCTGATGGGCCGCCGTGCCGATCTGCTCGCTCAGCATCATGACCGGCTCGTACAGATCGCTGGTGGAGACGTTCACCCGGATGGGCAGGCCGGTCAGCAGGCTGCGGCCCTTGACCTCCATCGTCTCGTTGAAATCGGCCTTCTGGGGGCAGCAGGCCACGTTCTTTTTCAGCTGTTCGGCGGTGCGCTGACCGATGGCGATGCTGAACTTGTTGCGCACATGCTTCAAGATCTCGTCATCGTAGTGGTTGCCCGCCACGCGGACGCTGGTGGCCTTGACCTTGCCGCCCAGGCTCAGCACTGCGATGTCCGTGGTGCCGCCGCCGATGTCGATGATCATCCGGCCGTCAGGCTGGGTGATGTCAATGCCGGAGCCGAGGGCTGCGGCGATGGGCTCATCAATGAGGTAGACCTGACGCGCACCGGCTGCCATGACCGCCTCGACCACGGCGTCGCTCTCGATGCCGGTGATGGCCGCAGGCACACAGACCGCCACGCGGGGCTTGACCATGTGGGAGCTGTACACCTGATTGACGAACCGGCAGATGAGCTCGCGGGTCATGGTGTGGTCGCTGATGACGCCGTCCTTCAGCGGGAAGATCGCGGAAATATAGTTCGGGGTGCGGCCCACCATGGCCAGCGCCTTGTCGCCAACCTCCAGCACCGAGTTCTTGCGGGTATCCACCGCCACCACGCTGGGCTGATTGAGCACCACGCCGGTGCCCTCCTGCGCGATGATGATGGTCGTGGTACCAAGGTCGATACCGATATCATTCTGTGCCATAATACGAAGATCCTTTCTCTGCTTTCCCTGTTCCTATCTGAATGCCGGTCTCCCCGGCCGGGTAATCAAACACATTATAGTATAACATAACCGTGCGGAAAAGTACACCCGCGTTCTTGCACAAAGCAGCGGTTTCCTGCGTCATTCCTCAAGTTTCTGCTGTTCAGCGGGCAGGGCCTGCTGCAGCAGGGTGCACAGGCCGCTGTACCGCAGGTTCTGGCGCACATTGCCCATCATCCGGTTCACGACATCCCGCCGCCCGGTCACGATGCAGAGCTTCCGTGCGCGGGTGACGCCGGTGTAGAACAGGTTCCGGTAGCACAGCCGGGGCGGCACCTGCGCCACCGGCAGGATCACCGCCGGGAACTCGCTGCCCTGGCTCTTGTGCACCGTGATGGCGTAGGCGATCTCCAGTTCGTTGAGGTTCTCCGCCGGGTAGAGCAGCCGCCGGTCGTCCATCCGGACCACCATCGAGCGCTCCCGCATGTTGATGGATTCCACGATGCCGATGTCGCCGTTGTAGGCGCCCACGCCCTGTTCCCCGCCGACCCGCTGCCAGACAATCTCGTAATTGTTGCGCACCTGCATCACTTTGTCTCCCACCCGGAAGACGCGGGCCGCGCTCTGCAGCTGGGGTTTGCCCTTCTGCTCCGGGTTGAGCAGGTTCTGCAGCTCCACGTTCAGCGCCTGGGTGCCGGTGGGGCCGAGCTTGGTCGGGCAGAGCACCTGGATATCCCGGACGGGGTCGAAGCCGTAGCTGCGGGGCAGGCGGGTCGTGACGAGGTCGCAGACCAGCTTCTGGGCTGCGTCGCCGTCCGATTCCAGAAAGAAAAAGTCGTCGGTCTTGCCGCCTTTTTGCAGTGGCTCACTGGAAATGATGTGGTGGGCGTTCTCCACGATGAGGCTCCGCTTGGCCTGCCGGAAGATCTCGTTCAGGCAGACGGTGGGCACCCGCTTGGAGCGGATGACCTCGCCCAGGATGTTGCCGGGGCCGACGCTGGGCAGCTGGTCGGCATCGCCCACCATGAGGATGCGGCAGCCGTACCGCAGCGCCGCGATGAGGGCCTGAAACAGCTTGACGTCCACCATGCTCATCTCATCGAGGATGACGACATCGCATTTGAGCAGGTTCTTGTCGTTGTGGATGAAGCTGACCACGCCGCCGGTGTAGTCCACTTCGAGCAGGCGGTGGATGGTGGAGGCCTTCCGGCCGGTCAGCTCGCTCAGCCGCTTGGCCGCACGGCCCGTGGGAGCGCAGAGGGCCACCCGCTCGGCCTGATGTTCCAGCAATTGCAGGATGGCGTTCACGGTGGTGGTCTTGCCGGTGCCGGGGCCGCCGGTGAGGACGAGACAGTTCTCGGTCATCGCCTTGCGGATGGCCTCTTTTTGCAGCGGTGCATAGGCAAAGCCCTGGGTCAGCTCCAACACCTGGATGTTCTTGTCCAGGTCGCGGACGGTCTGCTTCTCCCGCTTGGCCAGCAGGGCCAGCCGGTCGGCGATGTCCTGTTCGGCGGCCAGCAGGTCGGGCAGGTAGATGTAGGGTGTGCCCTCAAACATCCGGACGCTGAGTTCGTCCGTTTCGATGCACTGGTCCAGCGCTTTGGCCAGCTTTTCTGGCGGCTGGTGGATGAAATTGGAGGCCGTTTCCAGCAGCTGCGCACGGGGCAGGCAGGTGTGGCCGTTGCCCGCATTGTGGCGCAGGGTGCGCAGAAGAGCAGCTTCCAGCCGCTGGGTGCAGTCCCCTTCCATGTGATAATACTGGGCGATGCTGTCGGCGTGGCGGAAATCCAGCTGCAGCGGCTCGCCGCAGAGCAGATAGGGGTTGGAGGAGATGGCGTTCATGGCGCTGGGGCCGAACACCCGGAACACCTCCATCGCGCGGCGGGGGCTGATCTCAAACTGCGCCAGATAGGCGATGAGCTCCCGCATCCCGAACATCCGCTTGAACTCCTGCTGGATGCGGTCGGCCTTGTCCGCCGAGATGCCAGAGATGGTGGTCAGCTGGGCCGGGTCATTCGCAATGATCTCCAGTGCCTGTGCCCCGAACTTGTCGAGGATCTTCGTGGCCGTGCGGGCCCCGATGTAGGGCAGCGAGCCGCTGGCGAGGAAGGCATAGACGGCTTCCAGATCCTTGGGCATGTCGGTCTCGCACTCCTGCGCATGGAACTGGTGGCCATAGGTGGCGTGGTTTTCATACTTGCCGCGGCAGACGACGCTCTCGCCTGCATGCAGCTCCCCCACCACGCCGCACACCACCGTGAGGACGCCGCCGCCGGATATTTCAAAGACGGTGTAGCCGTTGTCCGTATTTTCGTAGATGATGTCTTCGACCGTACCCTCGATCTGTTCCAGTTCCTGCTCCATCGGCTCCACCGCCCTTTCTGTGGCATAATTATAATCAGTATAATATAAAAAGAAGCGTTTTGCAATGCAGTCATCGCAAAACGCTTCTTTTGAGTCTTACAGGTTTGCGTGAGGCACCAGCTTTTCCTTTTTCAGGCGGCGGTACACCACGATGTAGGCCGGGATGAGGAAGAAGCAGGCAAAGAACCAGGCCACGGGGTTGGCGATGCAGGCGGCAAAGTACCCCCACAGCGGCACGAACAGGAAGCCCACCAGCGCACGGGCGACCATCTCGGCCACACCGGCGAACATGGCCAGGCTGGAATAGCCCAGCCCCTGGATGGTATAGCGGTAGATGATGAGGACCGCCAGCGGGATGTAGAAGACACTGTTCCAGAAAATGAAGCTCTGGGCGTTGGCCATGATCTCGGTCTGGTCGCTCTCCAAGAAGAGTCCGATGAGGGGCTTATCCGCCACGCGCAGGATGAGGAAGGACACGATGCTGTACACCACGCCGATGCCCAGCGCGGTATTGACGCCCCTGTTCACGCGGTTCAGGTCGTGTGCGCCCATGTTCTGGCTGGCGTAGGTGGTCATGGCCGTGCCGATGCTCTCCAGCGGGACGGAGAGGAACTGCGCTGCCTTGCCGCCGGCCGTCTGTGCTGCCACGATGTCGCTGCCCAGACCATTGACGGCACCCTGCAGCACGACGCTGCCGATGGCCGTGATGCTGCACTGCAGGCCCATGGGGATGCCCATGCTGCAGAGCTTGGCGCAGTGCGTCCTGCTGAGTTGTCCCTCTTCTCTGGACCAGCGCAGCTCCCCGTAATGTTTGAGGATATAGAGCAGACTGCCCAGACCGGCCACGGCCTGGCTGAACACGGTGGCGAACGCCGCACCGAAGGCACCCATCCGGAACACGATGATGCAGAGCAGGTCCAGCCCGATGTTCAGGAAGCTCGCCACCAGCAGGAAGTAGAGCGGGCGCTTGCTGTCGCCCAGAGCGCGCATCAGGGCGCTGGTCATATTGTACAGCAGGGTGAACGGGATGCCCACAAAAATGGTGCGGATGTAGACATCCGCCAGGTCGATAATGTTGTCCGGGGTGTTGGTCCAGACTAGGATGGAACGGGTCATGGCCACCGTGACCACGGTGAGCACCGCCGCAAAGAAGAGCGACAGCCAGACGGCATTGGCGGTGTAACGGCGCATCTCACGGTAGTCCTTTGCGCCGAACGTCCACGAAATGGGGATGGAGAAGCCGCAGGCGATGCCGTTGACGAAGCCCAGCACCAGATAGTTCAGGCCGCCCACGCTGCCGACCGCCGCCAGCGCTTCCACACCGACGAACCGGCCCACGATGATGGTATCGGCCAGATTGTAGAACTGCTGAAACAGGCTTCCCAGCATCAGCGGGACCGCAAAGGCGAGGATCAGCTTGAGCGGGCTGCCCTGTGTCATATCTTTTGTCATGTCAGTGCCCTCCTTTGGGGGTCATCAAAAGCAACAAAACCGATTTTTTGCCGACAAAAACGCCCTGCCGGAAAAGGGGCAGGACGTTGTGGGTTTCACGAATGTGATTATATCAGATTGCGGTAATTTTTCAAGAGTCTCCTTTTGATAAGCTTCAACAAAGATTCCACGCAAAAATTAGTGATTCTGCTCATATCTCAGCGAGTCAGCTGGCGGTAGACCCGGACAGCATCTTCGATATGGTAAGGCTCGGTGCCGTGGTTCCCCTTCGCACCCGCCGTGACGAGAAGGTACCGTTTCCCCTTCACCTGTGCGGCACTGGCCAGACAAAGCCCCGCCGCGCTGGTGTAGCCGGTTTTGCCGCCCAGGAACTGCCCCCTCCGCAGGGAGACATCGCCCAGCTCTGCCCAGAAAGTGCTCGTCATTGTAAAGCCCTCCGGATGCAGGTCCGTCGCCGGGACGACATAGCGCCTGGCGCTCAGGATGGCACGGAAGGTCTCATTCTGCATCGCAGCCCGTAGCAGCCGGGCCATATCCCGCACGGTGGAGACATGCTCCGGGTCGTGCAGGCCGGTGGGGTTGCAGAAGTGGGTGGAACGCATCCCCAGCTCTGCCGCCTTTTGGTTCATCAACTCCACAAAGGCTTCCTCCGAACCGCTCACTTCCCGCGCCAGCGCCTCGCAGCACTCCGCGCCGGAGGGCAGGAGCGCACCGTATAACAGATCCCGCACGGTGGCCGTCTCACCGGGCCGAAACCCCGCCATCGATGCGCCCTCGGCCCGCAATTCCGGGAAGATGTCCTCCGGCAGCGTCACCGGCTGTTCCAGGTCTGGGTTTGCCTCAAGGGCCAGAAGGGCCGTCATCACTTTGGTCATCGAGGCCGGGTAGATGCTCACATCCGCCTCTTTTTCTGCCACTGCCTCTCCGCTGTCGGCATCCACCAGAATGGCATACGGGCTGACCAGCCCCTCCAGATGAACCGTCCGGGGCCATATCAGCAACAGCGCCAGCAGAGCCAGCAAGATCAAAAACAGACACCGCCGTGCCCGGCGGTTCCGCACAGAACGCTTCCGTTTCATCGAGTTCCACATCCTTTCGCTCCATAAAACGGTCGTCCGGGCGGTTTTCCTGCATGGAGTGCAAAACCGCCCCCGGAAAGGCAACCTCTCCGGGGGCAGATGTGGTCATTTTTTCTTCGGTGCACCAAATTCATACTTTCGTGCAATCACAACAACTGGCAGGAACAGCCCACCCAGATAGGCCAGCAGTACGACCATTGCAAAGTCTACACCGGTCACCCTGCCCGCCAGCGTTGCTAGTGCACAGACCGGCGGCATCAGCAGGTCCGACAGCGCCGACCAGATACGCAGGCCCTTCAGGATATGCGGCCAGTTCCGATTGTTAAAGCTGACGCCCGGAACATTCATCCGAAACACGCCCTGTTCAATGTGACTGATGCGGTTTTCGTCGTAGTAGCGCGGCAACACCTCTTCAGTCCAGAAGAAGAAATACGCCCCGAACACTACGCCAAAGATGCAGCCCAGCAGCAGCATGGTTTCGAGCTGCGTGGATACCCACCCAAGTCGCCAGACGGCCAGTGCTTCTACCGCGCCCAGTACATTGCAGGCGAGATACACCGGCAGATATTTCTTCACCCGCCCTTTCCGGACCTCTGCCGGTTCCGTCGGGAGGGTCAGTGCCTTTTTCACCAGCACTTCCACCTCGCTGGCCGGGATGGCCGCTTCTTCCAGCCGCCGCCCCTCCAACAATTCTGTCACTGAGACGCCCAGCAGTTCGGCCAGCGGCAGCAGCAGCGAAACGTCCGGCACACTCAGGCCCCGCTCCCATTTACTGACTGCCTTGTCCGAGACATACAGCTTCTCGGCCAAGTCCTTCTGCGTCCAGCCCTTTTCCCGCCGCAGCTGCGCCAGGAACGCCCCGAACGCCTGCTTGTTTAGTTCGAAGTTCTGCTCCATCGTGTCGCCCTCCCCTGTCCGGTCTTGTTGGCTCCAGTGTAGCAGAAATTCCGCAGACTCGCAACCGACCAGCAGTAGAATCCGCGCATCTGCGCAAAACCGCCCCCGGAAAGGCAACCTCTCCGGGGGCAGATGTGGTCATTCTTTTATGATCTTGTCCAGCACATCTTTCAGCGGCAGGTCGATACCCTGTGCGGCGTATATCGTTGCGATCATCAGCTCATCGGCATCCACACAGGAAAAATCCAGCCGATAGCCTGCGTTCTGCGCCAGCTGGGCCAGAAACACACGCTGTGTCCGCCCATTCCCTTCCCGGAACGGATGCAGCTCATTGGTCCGTTCATAGAGGTCCAGAAGCTCCTCTGCAAAACGTTCCCGCGAAAGACCGCAGAAGAAGTGTTCTTTTCTCACCCGCGCAAAAACCGCCTCGCCAACGCGCGGCAGTTCTTCTGCCGGGCAGAACTGCGTCCCCTTCTTGGAGATATTGATGGTCCGCACCTGCCCCGCCCAATCATACAGCTCCTCAAACAGATACTTATGGATTGCTCTGTAATGCGCAAGATCAAAGGTGTCACACAAGGGTGCCTCTTCCCACTGGATCGCCTTTGCCGTCACAAGCGCAGCCTCTACCGCATCCAGCTCGCTCTGACTGCGCAGATCGAATTTGTTGACCAGAACCGTTGTTCCCGGATAGCAGCCGCTTTCCGTTGCATCAATGGTATATCCCATGCTTCACCTCCGGGCTGGCCGGTCCTGCCCACGCTGCCGGTTCAGGATCTCCTGCACCAGGGTCGCCGTATCGATTCGTCCTTCCAGATAGCGCACACAATCGCGCTCCGTCTGTTTGGAGACCGGAAGCCCCTCCATCCGCGCAGACGCCACCGCATTGCGCATAGCCTGTTCTCGTTTTGTCGTCATACCGGAACTCCCTCCTTCCTGTTCGAATCTATTATAGCAAAACCGCCCCCGGAAAGGCAACCTCTCCGGGGGCAGATGTGGTCATTCTGAATAGTGGGCGAGGAACTGCTTTGTGCGCTCCTCCTGTGGGTGGTCGATGAGCTCTTTGGCGGGGCCTTCCTCCACGACCACGCCGCCATCCATGAAGAGGATGCGGTCCGCCACGTCGCGGGCAAAGTGCATCTCGTGGGTGACGATGATCATGGTCGTCTTGCGGTCGGCAAGGTCGCGCAGGACGCGCAGCACTTCACCGGTCAGCTCCGGGTCGAGGGCCGAGGTCGGCTCGTCGAAGCAGAGGATGTCCGGGTGCAGGGCCAGCGCACGGGCAATGGCCACGCGCTGCTGCTGGCCGCCGGACAGCTGGTGCGGATAGTGTCCAGCCCGCTCCGACAGACCCATCTGAGCCAGAAGCTCCTTTGCCTGCTGCTCCAGCTCGGCGTGGATGGCCTTTTTGCGGGCCTTGTAGTCCGGGCGTTCTTTGGCCAGCAGCTCACCCGCCAGCATGACGTTCTGCAGCGCGGTGTACTGCGGGAAAAGGTTGAAGTTCTGGAACACCAGACCAAAGTGGAGCCGCTTCTTGCGCACTTCGCTCTCCCGCTGGGTGGCGGGGTCGGCGGCGTCCCACATGGTCTCGCCGTTCA
>ENA-OYWK01000314-OYWK01000314.1-human-gut-metagenome-genome-assembly--contig:-NODE-314-length-30227-cov-8.042357_pt1 | contig 30227 bp, 26 predicted proteins | sample MGYA00244808_ERZ653392 | MGnify/ENA primary metagenome ERZ653392 (study PRJEB26926, sample SAMN06165125) | human gut metagenome | biome: ENVO:00009003; feature: ENVO:2100002; material: ENVO:00002003...
CCTTCAGCTCAATGGGCAGGCCGTGGGTATCAAAGCCGGGCACATAGGGAGCCTGGAAGCCCTCCATGTTCTTGTCGCGGATGATGATATCCTTGATGATCTTGTTCAGCGCGGTGCCCATGTGGATGTTGCCGTTTGCATACGGAGGGCCGTCGTGCAGAACGAACTTGGGCTTGCCGTCGTTGTGCTTGATGAGCTGATTGTACAGGTCGTTGTCTTCCCAGTCCTTGAGCATGACAGGCTCCTTTTTGGGCAGGCCTGCGCGCATCTCGAACAGCGTCTTGGGCAGATTCAACGTACTGTCGTACTGAGACTTATTCTTAGCCAATGGTTACACACTCCTCTAATTTATTGAAACGCTCCGGTCACTCGCTGAATTTGACGCCCTTGAAAGCGGCATAATCCGGCTCTGCCGGTTCTTCCTCTTCCTCTGCGCCAACGGGTGCCTGAGACGGGTCCAGCTTGATCTTGAGCTGGCTCTCATCCTTGGACCAGAAATCCTCGCTCTTGTCGTCCTCTGCGGTTTCCTCGTCCGCAGGGGCTGCATCGGTCTCCGGCTGTGCCTGCTCGATCTCCTCGGTCAGAGCCGCAGCAGTGGTCTCCTCTGCTTTTTCCTCCACAGCGGGCTCGGCAGCCTCCGGCTCCTCCTTCTGGAACTCCGGCAGGCGGCTCAGAGACTCGACATGGCTGCGGTACAGGTTGAGCACGTCGGACTTGAAACGGGTGACTTCCAGACGGACGCGGTCATACTCGCGCTCCTCTGCCAGCTTTTTATCGTTTGCTTCGTTGATGATCTCATCCGCGCGGTCACTGGCCTTCTGGAGCAGCTCATTGGCATCGCGGATAATATCATCCCCGCGCAGATTTGCACGGTGCAGGATCTCTTCCGACTTCTGGTTTGCTTCGCGGATGACGTTCTCGCCCATGCGCTGTGCATTGATGAGCGCGCTCTTGAGCATGTCGCCGTCCGCCTCGTAGTTCTTCATCTCTTCGTGGAGACGCTGGTTTTCCGCTGTCAGGTCTGCGATCTGCTTGCGCAGCTCCTCGGCCAGGGCATCGTCCTGCCGGAGCTGCTCTTCGACCTTATCCAGGAAGCGGTCCACCTCTTCGGTGCGATAGCCGCGGAGGTTTTTTTCAAATTGAACGCTGCGCACGTCCTGCGAGGTCAGCATAGTAGTTTCCTCCCAAATTCATTTAATATTGAAAAAACTCGATGATCGCCCGGTCTTTTCTGCTTTTTCCGGGCAGTGCCGTCAGACCAAAGCGGCCCTTGCCCCGCACGGTGAAGACATCGCCCTCATACACCGGGGCGTGGACGCTCTCCACAGGAAGGTGGTTGATCTCCACCCGGCCTGCCGTGATGAGCTCCGCTGCCATGCTGCGGCTGCAGTGGAGCATGGCTGCCAGCACCGCATCCAACCGCAGGGAAGAAACGGTCGCCGTTTGCAGCGTCCGCTCCGCCTGCGGGAACTCCGGAAGCTCCTCCAGCGGCAGAAGCTGGGTCGTGACCTCCACCCGGCCCGCCTGCAGCAGTTCCTGACAGATGAGCTGCGCCGCCGGTTCCAGCGCAAAGACATAGGCCGTGCCCGGCGCATCGGAGGGCAGGACGATGTCGCCCAGCGCCTCCCGCCGCAATTCCAGCCCCATCAGGCTGCCGAGGTAATCCTTGTGCGCCGGAAGAGCAGCCCCGGCCTGCACCCGGCAGGTGAGCCGGACACAGCACAGCGGGCTGTCCGGCCAGCTGCCCTCCGGTTCCAGGCAGAGGAGCCGACGCTCTGCACCGGGCCAGCCGCCCTCGAAGTGATACACATTTTCCGGGACGGCGGCGCGGTTGAGCGCTGCTCTGGCAAGATCCTGCTCCCGGTCACTCAGAAAGGCGGAATAGCGCGGGATGCCGCGGCTCTCCGCCGTGCGGGCCAGATCCTCGATGTGCCGCATCAGATAGCGCTCTTCATCGCTGCGGGCGGGGACGAAGCCCCGCACGGCTTTGGGGGCAGGATCAATAGAACGCGCCATTGTTCTCCAGCTCGTCCAGCAGATCACCCATGATGTCCACGTTGTAGGGGGTGATGATGAAGGTGCTGTTTGCCACGCGCTTGATCTGGCCGTTGTTGGCGTAGGCGACGCCGGAGAGGAAATCGACCAGGCGGCGGGAAACTTCCTTGTTGGTAGACTCCAGGTTCAGGACCACAGTGCGCTTGTTGTTCAGGTGGTCGGCGATGGTGCTGGCATCCTCAAAGCGCTCCGGCTTGACCAGAACGACCTTGAGCTGGGTGGTCGCATGGATGTTGACCACCTTGTTCTTTCTGGGGGTGCCCTCTGCGGGCTCCTCATCCTCTTCGTCTGCCCCGACGCCCAGACCGTTGTTGTTGTTCACCATCTGGGGGCCGTCGTCGATGTACTGATCGTCGTACTCGTCCTCGCTGCCGAAAAGCCCTTTTTTCAGACTATCCACAAAAGACATAGAAACTGCTCCTTTCATTCGGGCGGCTTGCGCTGCCTGGCTGATTTTGCAAAGAGATGCAAATAGCTTTTACTATTATCGGATTTTTTGCCGCAGATGTCAATAACTACAAAAGTTTTCCGTCATACAAATTTTGTCCGGAGACGATAATCTCGTCATAAAGGCGAACCTGACTGATCGAACCGGCCGTTCCGCTGGGCAAAACGATGAGATAATCGCCATCCAGCACCTGGGGGTGCTGGTCGTCCACGGGGTCGATCTTGCAGAAGCGGGCCAGGTTGCCGTACTTGACATAGACGCCGGGGATGTAGTTCTCGCCCTGACCCTCGGCCTCGGAGCCGTCCTCCTTGAGGTAGTGGACCGCCGCCTGCGGCACCCGCAGGCCGGTGCTCTGCCCCACGATGACCTGCGCATTGGCCCGGTTCAGCCGCAGCACGTCGCCGTTGATGACCTCGCACGAGAGGACGAAGCGGGTCATGTCGTTCTCCGCGTCAATGCTCACTTCCTGCACGGTGGCCTTGAGGGGCGTTTCCGCCTGGCCGGGGAAACGGATCTCCACCGAGGTCTTCTGCGGTTTTCCGTCCGAGCCCAGCAGCTTTTCGCCCTGTTTGGCCGAGCAGATGCCAGCATAGTACCAGGTGAAGCCGGAGACGATCTTGCCCGCACAGCCGTCCAGTTTGATCTCCGGGGAGGACTCGATGTAGGCTTTCAGATCCGCAGCACCCAGCGCAAGGATGTCTTCCATGCCGGCATTGAGCCGCCCGGAACTGGCCGAACGGATGAAATAGCCCGTCTGCGGGGCGGTGATCTGGGTGGGGCTGCCCAGCTGGGCCTGCACATTGGACGCCTGCTGCACCAGCGCGGCGATCTGGTCCGAGAAGGTGGAGACCTCACCGGTGATGATCCAGAGCTTGTTCTGGGCCAGCAGATAGTCCTCCGTCTGGGCGTCGGTATCCTCGTAGTCGGAGGCATCCAGCGCATCCATCAGATCGTACAGCGCCGCCGAGCGGTCTTTGCGCAGGGACTCCATCTGCGCCGAGGTGGTGTTCTGCGATTTTTGCAGCAGGTCGATCTGGTCGTTGATCTGGGTCAGCTGTTGGCGCAGACCGGCCTGAGAAGCATCGCTGTAGACTTCCGCCACCGCAGTGCCCGCCGAGACGCGCTCGCCATCGGCCACAAGGTAGCCCAGCGTGCCGTCCCCGGCCACGTAGCTCTCGTTGAACAGCAGCACGCCCTCGGCATCCACCGTGTCTTCCACCGTAGCCAGAAGGGCCGTTTCGTAGGTGTTGGGCGGGAACAGCACCTGCATGGCCTGATAGAAGACATACACGGCCGCCAGCAGCAAAAAGACGATGGCAACGCCTGCCAGCGTCTTCAGTGCGCCGGGCAGCTCACGTTTTTCCTTCTCTTCCTGCATTCTGCTCATCCTTTCGTGATAAATTCCTGCGTCAGTGCGGCGGCGCGAGCTTTGAGGTCCGGTGCCGCTGCGTCCAGCCAGACCACGCCGTCCATGTGGCGGAACCAGGTCAGCTGACGCTTGGCGTAGTTGCGGGAAGCCTGCTTGAGTTTCTCCACGCAGGGCGTCAGTTCCGACTCACCCATAAAGTAGGGAAAGAATTCCTTATAGCCAATGGCCTGCGCTGCCGTTTTGAAGCGGGCCCGGTTCGCAAACACGGTTTCGGCCTCGGCCAGAAGGCCCGCGTCCATCATCCGGTCTACCCGCAGGTCGATGCGGCGGTAGAGCTGAGCGCGCTCCGGGAAGTCCAGCCCCAGCACCAGTGCGCGGTAGGGCCGCTCCGGCGGGAGCGATGCCGCCTTCTGTTCGCTGAGGCGTCGGCCGGTGGCGCGGTAGTGCTCCAGCGCCCGCAGCACCCGCACCTGATTGTTCGGATGGATGGCGGCAGCGGCTTCCGGGTCCACCTGTTTCAGCTCTTCGTACAGGGCAGCCGGGCCTTTTTCGGCCAGCTCTGCCGCCAGCTGCTCCCGCAGGCCATCCGGGGCTTTTTCGGCCGTGAAGCGGACGCCGTAGAGGAAGCTCTGGACGTACAGCCCGGTGCCGCCCACCAGGATGGGCAGCTTTCCGCGGGCGGAGAGGTCGGTTTCCAGCGTTCCGGCCAGCGCGGTGAAATCCGCCACGCTGAAGGTCTGGTCCGGCTCCAGAAGATCGACGGCATGGTGCGGGATGCCGTGGGTCTCTTCCGGCGTCACCTTGGCGGTGCCGACATCGAGGCCTTTGTAGATCTGCATCGAATCTGCGCTGATGATCTCGCCGCCGAACTGCTCGGCCAGCGCAACGCCCAGCGCGGTCTTGCCGGTCGCGGTCGGGCCGACCACAGCGAGGACCGGGTGTTTTTTCTCAAACGATTCGGCCAAACTGCTTTTCCAGCTCCTTTCGGGTCAATTTGAGGACGCAGGGACGGCCATGCGGGCAGAAGGGCGGCACTTCGCCGGACAGGATCTTCTCGGCCAGCGCCATAAGCTCCTGCGAGGAGGTGTGGTCCCCCGCCTTGATGGCCGCACGGCAGGAGATGGAGTGGAGCACCCACTCGGTCTTTTCACTCAGGGCGTCGCGGCTGCCGTGGGCCAGCTTCGCTGCCAGCTCCACGAGAAGGTCTTCGGCGCTGCCCTGCTCCACATCGGCAGGGACCGCGCGCAGAAAGACCGAATTTCCACCAAAGTCGTCGATCTCCAGCCCGGCACGTTCCAGCAGGTCGATGTTGGCCAGCAGCGCCGTCTTCTCCTCGGCTGAGAGTTCCACCACCACCGGTTCCAGCAGCAGCTGGCTGGGCACATCGCCATAGGACGCGGCCAGCTTTTCAAAGAGCTGGCGCTCGTGGGCCGCGTGTTTATCAATGATGCACACCTCGTCCCCCCGCTCCGCGAGGATGTAGGTGCGGAAAAGTTCGCCCACATAGCGGAGCGGTTCCGGTCCTTCTTGAAGATCAAAGCCCATCTGTTCGGGCGTCCCGGCGGGGGCAGACGTCTCTTCCGTTTCGGCGGGTCCGGCCGCAGCGGGTTCCGGTCCTGTCGTTTTGGGCTGCGGGGCCGGGTCCCATGCTGCCATGCGGTCCTGCGCTCCAGGCAGGTCGTCTGCGTCCGGCTCGATGTCGAGCTGAGCCTCGCTGGACGCTGCACGGAAACGCGGCGCAACCGGTTCGGAATGGTCGGTCTCCTCTTCCGGCCGCTTCGGGCTGTGCAGGCTGACATCCGGATTCAGGGGAGCCGAAGGTGCAACCGTTGTCCAGCTGTGTTCGCTTGGGGATGCCGTGGACGATCCCGGCAGGATGTCCGCCTCCGCCGCTGCCGGGCGGACGGGCCGGGTGGGCACAGCCGGAGCCGGGACCGCCGGTGCAGCGGGTGCCACGGAAGGGGCAGTTGTGGGGTGCTGTTCCAACGTGCCCGGCTCTGCCTGCCCCGGAATGACGGCAGAAAGCCCTGTAAAGTTGTTTTTCTTTACAGCATTTTCGCTCGGACTTTCGTCTTTTTCTAAACTGTTGGATTTTTCGTTATTCTTCTCGTTTTTGGGCTCCTCGAAGGCGAACAGCCGCTCGCCGGTGCCCGGTTGAGCCAGCGCCAGCTTGGTGGCGTGGTACACGAGGTCGAAAATATCATTCTCACGGGCGAAGCGGACTTCCGTTTTGGCCGGGTGCACGTTGACATCCACCAGGTCTGACGGCATTTCCAGAAGCAAGATTCCTCCAGGGAACTTGCCCTGCATCGTGGTGCCCTTGAACGCCATTTCCATGCCCGCCATCATGGTACGGTTGCGGACATAGCGCCCATTGATATAGAAGTACTGCATGCTCCGGCTGGCACGGCAGCTTCTGGGTTGAGTGATGAGGCCCCACACCCGGTAGACGCCCTCGCGGTTGTCCAGCTCTATGAGGTCCCGACTGAACTCCCGTCCCAACACGGCATACGCTGCACTGCGCAGCTGACCGTCGCCGGGAGTGACGTACTGCAATTTCCCCTCACGGATGAACTTGAAGCTGACCTCCGGGTGGCTCAGGGCCACATGGGCGACGGTATCCGCCACAAAGGTGCCCTCGCTGGAATCCTTTTTCAGGAACTTCATCCGGGCGGGCGTGTTGTAGAACAGGTCCTTCACCCGGATGGTGGTTCCCACGCTGCGGGCACCGGGTTCGATGGGATAGGCTTCCCCGCCCTCGATGCGGTAGACCGAGGCGCATTCGTCCGCTTCGGTCCGGGTCAGTACCTCCACCCGCGCCACACTGGCAATGGAGGCCAGTGCTTCGCCCCGGAAGCCGAGGGTGTGGATATGGTTCAGGTCCTCCTCGGTCTGGATCTTGCTGGTGGCATGGCGGATGAACGCCGTGGGGATGTAGGCGGCTTCGATGCCGGTGCCGTTATCGCTGATCTCGATCAGCTTGACGCCGCCGGACTCGATGCTCACCGTGATCTGGGCGGCACCGGCGTCGATGGCGTTTTCGAGCAGCTCTTTGACCACCGATGCCGGCCGCTCGACGACCTCACCGGCGGCGATCAGCTCTGCAGTGTGTTTGTCCAAAACATGGATGACTGCCATAGGTTCCCTCCCCTTTTCGTTGGTATTGCGTCAGTTTCAGCCGTTCAGGCTGCCCTTCAGGGTCTTTTTGAGCTCGTACAGGAAGTTCAGCGCTTCAATGGGGGTCAGCGTCTCCACATCGAGGGCTTCCAGCTTTTCCAGCACTTCGCTGGGCACGGCCGGAGAATTGTACTCCTGCAGGGCGTCGAAATCCATCTGTTCGACGTTGTTCTTGGGGGCGCTGGCTTCCAGTGCCCGCAGTACCTCGTGGGCGCGGCGGGTCACGGTGCCGGGCAGACCGGCCAGCTTTGCCACCTCGATGCCGTAGCTGTCATCGGCCGGGCCGCGGACGATCCGGCGAAGGAACGTGATATCTTCGCCGCGCTTTTTGACCGCGATGTTGTAGTTCTTCACGCCTTCCAGGATACCTTCGAGGTCGGTCAGCTCGTGGTAGTGGGTGGCGAACAGCGTCTTGCAGCCAAGCCCTTTGGACGGGTCGGAGATGTGCTCGACCACGGCGCGGGCAATGCTCATGCCGTCAAATGTAGAGGTTCCGCGGCCAATCTCGTCCAGAATGACCAGACTCTTTGTAGTGGCATTCTTCAGGATCTCGGCCACCTCGGTCATCTCCACCATGAAGGTGGACTGCCCAGCCGACAGATCGTCCGATGCACCGATGCGGGTGAAGATGGCGTCCACAACGCCCACATGGCATTCTTTGGCCGGGACGAAGGAGCCGATCTGCGCCATCAGCGCGATGAGGGCATTTTGACGCATGTAGGTTGATTTACCGGCCATGTTGGGGCCGGTGATGATGAGGCAGCGGTCGGTGGAGCAGTTGAGGGTGGTATCGTTGGGCACGAACAGGCTGCCCTTGAGCATCTGCTCGACCACCGGATGACGGCCCTCCACAATGGTCAGCTCGTCGCCGTCGTCCACAACGGGGCGGCAGTAGTTGTTCTCGGCCGCCACCTGCGCCAGCGCCGCCAGCACATCCAGCTCGGCGACGGCATTGGCCGTCCGCTGGATGCGGTCCAGCTGGGCGCTGATGGTCTCCAGCAGCTCGGCAAAAAGGCGGTGTTCCAGCGCGATGAGGCGCTCGTGGGCACCGAGGATCTTGCTTTCCAGCTCCTTGAGTTCCTGGGTGATGTAGCGCTCGCCACTGGTGAGCGTCTGCTTGCGGATGTAGGTCTCCGGCACCAGATTTTTGTAGCTGTTGCTGACCTCGATAAAGTAGCCGAAGACGTGGTTGTAGCCGATCTTCAGCTTGGGGATGCCGGTCTCCTGCCGCAGGCGGGTCTCCAGCTGGGCCAGGATGCCCTTGGTGTTATCGCGAATGGAACGCAGCTCGTCCACCTCGGTGTGGTAGCCCTTGGCGATGACACCGCCATCCTTTAAGGTAGACGGTGCGTCCGGGCTGACCGCCGCGTAGATCTTTTCCTTGATGTCGGTCAGCGGGTCGATCTGCGCCGCCAGCTCGGCCAGCTCCGGGCAATTGCAGCTTTCGGCCTGCCGACGCAGCCCCGGCAGGCGGTCGCAGGTCTGAGCCATGGCGTAGATTTCCTTCGGCGTGGCCGAGCCGTAGACCGTGCGGGTCATCATCCGCTCCAGATCGGAGATGTAGTGCAGTTCTTCCATGAGGTCGCCGCGCTGGACGGTCTGGTTGACCAGACTTTCCACCTCGTTCAGGCGGCGGTTGATGATGCCGCTGGAAACGAGCGGCTGTTCGATCCAGCTGCGGAGCATCCGCTTGCCCATGGCAGTGCTGGTCTTGTCCAGCACCCAGAGCAGGGTGCCCCGCTTCTCGCGGCCGCGCAGCGTCTCGGTCAGTTCCAGATTGGCCCGCGTGACCGGCGACAGCCGCATGAACTGCGCCTTGTTGTAGCTGATAACGGTCTTCAGGCGTTCAACGCCCTTGATCTGGGTATCGTGCAGATATTCCAGCAACGCTGCCATGGCAAAGCGGACATTGCCCTTTTCGTCGATGCCGGTCTTCGCGGGCCAGTCGCGGCCGAACTGATTTTCCAGCGCGATGGCCACAAGGCCCGGCGCATAGCGCTCCTCTTCGACAAGTTCGACGGAGCACTGCATATTTTTCTTCAGGTAGGTGGTCAGCTCCCGGCAGTCGAGGGTGTTGGGGTTCATCAGCACCTCGCTGGGGTGGTAACGGCACAGCTCGGTGATGACGGCCGGGACGACCTTTTCCTGCCGGAGTTCCGTGATGTGGGCCGTGCCGGTGGAAACATCGGCAAAGCAGAGGCCCGCCGTGTTCCCCTTGATGAAAATGCTCGCGATGTAGTTGTTTTTATCATCTTGAAGCATGCTGCTCTCGATGATGGTGCCGGGCGTGACCACACGGATGATATCCCGCTTGACGAGGCCTTTGGCCTTGGCGGGGTCTTCCACCTGCTCACAGATGGCGACCTTGTAGCCTTTGGCGATGAGCCGGGCCACGTAGCCTTCGTAGCTGTGGAAGGGCACCCCGCACATGGGGGCGCGCTCCTCCTGACCGCACTGCTTTCCGGTCAGTGTCAGGTCCAGCTCCCGCGAGGCCGTCCGGGCATCGTCGAAGAACATCTCGTAAAAGTCGCCGATGCGGTAGAACAGAATCTCGTCCTTGTGTTGTTTTTTGATCTCCAGATATTGCTGCATCATGGGCGACAGTTCCGCCATGGTAGTCCACCTTTCTTGCATTGAATCCCTGTTTTAGCGCAGTGTTGAAACATCACGCCGGGCAGACCGGCCTGTGTGTGAGATGCCGTCTGCTCTGGTTTGCAGGGAGTAACCGCTTTTGCAAGGAAAACGCGGCCTGCAAAGCGCAGCCGCGTTTTCCGTTTCACATGTGCTCAGTGGCAGCCGCCGCAGGTGGAGCAGCTGCCGGTGCAGGACGCGCTGGGTTCCTGCACGGTCATGGGGTCGCCGCCGTTCATCGCGGTGTTGATGATGGCGTCGATGTAGTTGACGAGGTTCTCGCAGTCCTTCTTGGCCTCGTTGTAGGCCACCATGCCCTCATCGGCCATGATCTTGCCGTACAGGTCGTTGACCTTCTCGTTCAGCTCGGAGATGCGCGCATCGCTGCGCTCGCTCTTGCCGATCTCGTTGTTCAGGTCCATGCGGGCCAGGTTGAACTCGCCGATCAGATTCTGCAGGTTCTCGTCGTTGTCGTTTGCCTTGCGGGCCTGGTCCAGTGCCAGGTAACGGGGGTCGGTCTGCAGGGCCACTGCAGCGCGCTTGAACAGATCAATGCAATCCATGGTAGTTGTTCTCCTTGTCGCTTTTTATTGTTTCAGGGGCACACGGCCCCGGAATCGCGTTTTCTCTCAGTCTGCCAGCTCACCCAGCAGCACGGTAGCACGGGCACCGGTCAGCCGGACCATCGCATACTGGCCCAGCAGTGCCGGGTCGGCGGCAAACTCCACGGTCAGGTTGTTGTCCAACCGGCCGGAGAGGGTGCCCTCGCTGCGGCCAAAGCTCTCCACGAGGACGCGGACGGTCTGGCCCACCTGTGCTTTGACGAGGCCCATGGCGATCTCGTCCTGGATCTTCAGCAGGCGGCTCATCCGGTCGGTCTTTTCCTTGCGGGGGGTGGGGTCGGGCATTTCTGCCGCCTTGGTCCCGGTGCGCTTGGAATAGATGAAGGTGAACAGCTGCATGTAACCGACCTTCCGGATCAGGTCGAGGGTGCCCTGGAAATCCTCCTCCGTCTCGCCGGGGAAGCCGATGATGATGTCGCTGGAGAAGGTGATGCCGGGCACAGTCCTGCGGGCGTACTCGATGAGTTCGAGGTACTGCGCAACGGTGTAATGGCGGTTCATCTGGGCCAGCATCCGGTCCGAGCCGCACTGCACCGGCAGATGCAGGTGCTTACACAGGTGCGGCTGCGCGGCGATGGTGTCAATGAGCTTATGGCTGGCGTCCTTCGGGTGGCTGGTCATGAAGCGGATCTGATAATCTCCGGGCACCGAGCAGAGCAGGTTGAGCAGGTCGGAAAAATCCACCTTCTCTTCCAGGCCCTTGCCGTAGCTGTTGACATTCTGGCCCAGCAGGGTGATCTCCTTGTAGCCCGCTTCCACAAGGCCCCGGAATTCGGCCAGGATATCGCCGGGCTTGCGGCTCTTTTCGCGGCCGCGGACATAGGGCACGATGCAGTAGGTGCAGAAGTTGTCGCAGCCGTACATGATGGGCAGCCAGGCGCGGAACTCGCTCTCGCGCCGGATGGGGATGTTCTCCACGATGACGGGGCGCTGGGCAGGCTCCAGAAGGACCCGCTTGTGCTTTTGCAGCTTCTGCGCAATGAGCTGCGGCAGGGTGTCGATGCCGTCCACGCCGAAGACGAGGTCCACATACGGGTAGCTCTGGCGCAGCTTTTCCACCACATGCTTCTGGTTGGCCATGCAGCCGCACAGGCCGATCATCAGGCCGGGCTTTTTCTCCTTCAGGCCCTTGAGCGCGCCCACATTGCCGAAAACGCGCTGCTCGGCGTGCTCGCGGACGGCGCAGGTGTTAAAGAGGATGAGGTCGGCATCTTCGGGCTTGTCGCACAGGCCGTAGCCGATATCCACCAGCACACCCTTGATGCGCTCGCCGTCGTTGACGTTCTGCTGGCAGCCGTAGCTGTGGACGAACGCCAGCGGCGGGGTGTCGTATGTCTTGCGCACCAGCTCGGCGGCGGTGGCGTTGTGTTCAAATGCAATGTACTCCAATGATGAAACCATCCTTCGGTTCGATATTTTCAGAAAGCTCCTTTTAGTATACCCTGTTTTGCGCCGCAGGGCAAGTAGGAAGTGCGAATTTTTCGGTTCAGACGGAGGCTTCGGCCTGCTTTTGGGCGCAGGCCTCGCACAGGCCGAACAGGACCACCGCGCAGTCCTGCACGACGCCCTTCTGGCTGCGGACCAGCTTCATCACCTGCTTTTCGTCCACATCGGCGTCCACGACGCTGCCGCAGGCGTTGCAGTAGAGATGGCTGTGCCAGCACAGGGTGTGGTCGAACCGGTCGGCCTTGCCGGGGATGGAGACGCGGCGCACCCGGCCCGCCTCCACCAGACTGTTCAGGTTGCGGTAGACCGTGCCGAGGCTCAGGCCGGGGCACTCCGGTGCAGCTTTGTCAAAGATCTCTTCCGCGGTGGGGTGGTCGCAGAGTTCTTCCACCTTCCGCAAAACCAGCTCGCGCTGCTTGGAATAACGCATAAGTTCCTCCTGTTGTGGTTTTTATACTTTGTCTTCGCCCTTGATGCGGGCCCAGTAGGCGCGGGTCGCCTGTTCGTTTTTGTTTTCTCCAAAGGTGTAGTACCGGACATCCTTGAGCACATCGGGCAGATATTGCTGCTCGACCCAGTGGTTTGGGTAGTCGTGGGCGTATTTGTAGTTTTGCCCCTTGACGAGGGCATCCTCGCCGTCAAAGTGCTTGTTCTGCAGCTGACGCGGGATCGGCCCGGTGCGCCCGGCCTGCACATCCGCGATGGCGGCATTGATCGCATCGTGAGCGCTGTTGGACTTGGGGCTGGTGGCCACCAGAATGACCGCATCCGCCAGTGGGAGCCGGGCTTCCGGCAGGCCCACCATGTTGGCCGCGTCGATGGCCGCCTTGACGATAGGGATGATCTGCGGGTAGGCAAGGCCCACATCCTCGCAGGCACAGACCATCAGGCGGCGGCAGGCCGAGGGCAGGTCCCCTGCTTCCAGCAGGCGGGCCAGATAGTGGAGCGCTGCGTCCGGGTCGGAGCCGCGCATGGATTTCTGGTAGGCGGAGACGATGTCGTAATGGTCATCGCCGTCCCGGTCGTACCGCATGGCGGTGCGGCGGGTGACCTGCCGGATCATTTCCAGGGAAATATGCTTGCCTTGCTCGTCCTGCGGCGCGGCGGTAACGGCAAAATCGAGGCAGCCCAGCGCCTTGCGCAGGTCGCCGCCGGCACTCTCGGCAAGGTACGTGCAGGCGTCTGGGTCCATCGTGACCGGGACGCCCTCCGATGCCGAGAGCTTTTCCAGCGCGTTGTGCAGGCCCTGCTCCACATCCGCCGCCGCCAGCGATTTGAACTCGAACACCGTGCAGCGGGACAGCAGCGCATTATAGATGTAGAAGTAGGGGTTTTCGGTGGTGGAGGCGATGAGGGTGACGCTGCCGTCCTCGATGCACTCCAACAGGCTCTGCTGCTGCTTTTTGTTCAGGTACTGGATCTCGTCGAGGTAGAGCAGGATGCCCCCGGCCCCGGCCAATGTGCCGATGTCCTTGAGGACCGCCTTGATGTCGCCGGTGCCGCAGGAGGTGCCGTTGAGCTTGTGGAGGGTCATCCCGCTGTTTTCGGCAATGATGCGGGCCACGGTGGTCTTGCCGGTGCCGGAGGGGCCGTAGAAGATCATGTTGGGGATCTTTCCGCTCTCAATGGTGCGGCGGAACACCCGCCCCGGTGCCAGCAGATGCTGCTGCCCACAGACCTCGGCCAGTGTTTTGGGGCGCAGACGCTGCGCCAGCGGTTCGTTCATCGGTCGTTCCTCCTCTTTGCTCATCTGAGACAATTTCCTGTTTATCATAGTATACCGCATTTCCCCGCTGAGGACAAGCGCTTCTTTGGCAGGGGCCTGCCCCGATATCGCAAAATTTATTTACAAACCCGTCGAAACATGGTATCATCAGGCTATCCTTATGTGAAACGAGGCGATCTCATGCGCAAAGCTTCCCCGGCGGAAGACCTTTCCGCCAAAAAGGCGCTGGCGCGCACGGTCATTGACCGGTTGAAACAGGAATACCCGGATGCAGGCTGCACACTGGACTACGACCACGCCTGGCAGCTGCTGGTCAGTGTGCGGCTGGCTGCACAGTGCACCGACGCGCGGGTGAACATCGTCGTGCAGGACCTGTTTGCAAAGTACCCCGATGTGGCGTCGCTGGCCGCTGCCGAACCGGAGGACATCGAAGCCATCGTCAAGCCGTGCGGGCTGGGCCGCAGCAAGGCGCGGGATATCTCGGCCTGTATGCGGATGCTGCGCGACCGGTACGACTGCAAGGTGCCCACCACCTTTGAAGAGCTGCTGGCGCTGCCCGGCGTGGGCCGGAAGAGCGCGAACCTTATCATGGGCGATGTGTTCGGCAAGCCTGCCATCGTGACGGACACCCACTGCATCCGCCTGTGCAATAAGATCGGTCTGGTGGACGGCATCAAAGAACCGCAGAAGGTGGAAATGGCGCTGTGGAAGATCATCCCGCCCGAAGAGGGCAGCGACCTGTGCCACCGGTTCGTCATGCACGGCCGGGCCGTCTGCAACGCCCGCAAACCCGAATGTGAACGCTGCTGCCTGAAGGATATCTGCCGGTATGCGGCAGAGCAGGCAGCTGCACAAACCAAATAGGAGGTCTCATTATGATCACACTCTCGATCCTGATCGTCATCGCGCTCATCTGCGCTTTAGTCGGCTGCCTGATGGGCCTGTTCTCCCTTGTGGGGCTGCTGGCCTCGCTGGTCATCGGCGTACTGGTAGGCGCCCTGGCCGGGTACATCGCAGGCCGCTTTATGGGCACCGAGACATCGTTTGCCCGCAACGCCGTTCTGGGTGTGCTGGGCAGCTTTGTCGGCGAGTTTCTGTTCGGCCTGGTCGGCATCCACGCGACCGGGAGCTTCAGTTCCTTTGTCATCTCCATCCTCGGTGCCTGCGTCTGCATCTGGGTGGACAATAAGTTTTTGAGAAAGTAAGATACCCTCTCAGGCGCTTCGCGCCAGATTCCCCACTCTGTCGCTATCGCGACATCTCTCCCCGGCCGGGGAGAGTCTTTCCTCGAAGGGAGAGCCCTTGGCAAATCGGCCCGGTTTCTGCTGGACGCTGAAAGTATTTTGATATCGTAAACGAAAGTGCTCCGCTGTAAAGATCAGCGGCATCTGTACTGCGCTTTGACAAAGAGCGTTTGGATAGATGCTGTGAATCAAAACAGCGGAGCACTCTATTTTATGGTTTTATTGAACTTTGTTCCGTCAGCACAACCAAAACCGGCTTGCCAATGGCTCCCCCTTTGGGGGAGCTGTCACGCAAAGCGTGACTGAGAGGGTTTCCTGCCAAAAAGCTCTTGACAATTATATCACCGTCCGATATAATGCAATTACGATATATCGTGTGTCGATACAAGGCGAGGCGATACAATGGAAAATTTGGCTCTGACAGAATCCACTTACTACATCCTGCTTTCCCTCTACCACCCACAACACGGTTACGGCATCATGCAGCAAACCGAACAGCTATCCGGCGGGCGAGTGCGGCTGGCCGCCGGGACGCTGTATGGGGCGCTGAACTCGCTGTGCGAGAAAGGCTGGATCTCCCCCCTGCCCATGGAAAGCGGGAGTCGCAAGAAGGAATATCAACTGACGGAAACGGGCCTGGCCGTGCTCAAGCGGGAGCTGGCCCGCCTGGAAGAGCTGGCCGCGAATGGCCGCACCATCCTGAAGGAGGAATTGTCATGAGTGAGACGAAAACCCTGCACAAATGGTTCTGGGTCTGGGAATTTGAAAAAGAAGAACGCTGGCTCAACGAGATGGCACAGGAGGGCTGGGCGCTGACGTGTGGCGGCTTCTGCACCTACACCTTCGAAAAATGCGAACCGGGCGAATACATCATCCGGGTAGAAACACTGGACAACTCTTCTGATTTTGAAAATTTCATGGAGGAGCTTGGGGCCGAATCCGTTGGCCGCTGCTTCCGCTGGGGCTACTTCCGCCGCAAATCGGAACTGGGCGAGTTCGACATGTTCTCCGACATCGACTCCCGCATCGCCCATCTGGACAAAATCGGCAAAACGCTGTTCCTGCTCTGTATGGCAAATATCGTGATTGGCCTTGCGAATTGTACCGGGGCCACCAGCAGCCGCCTGGGCTGGCTCAACCTGTTGTGCGCCGCCCTGCTGGCTTACGGGCTGGGCCGCATTCACGGAATGCGTGACGGCCTGAAACATGACCGTGCTCTCCACGAGTGACCCGCTCCCCTGCCCAGTGATGAAGAAATTGTAAAAAAAGTCTGACCCGCTTGCATTCCGGTGCAGGCGGGTATATTATTATCACACGCAAATAGTTATCAAGTGTTAAATATTTGCAGTAGATAACAAACGAGGAGGTTCCCCATGCCGAAGGAAAACGCCCCGGAGCTGTTCGGGCTGTTCCACTACATCCACCAGCTGAGCGACGAAGCCAAGCGCGGGATGAAGGCCTCGCTGGAAGAGTGCCCCAGGTGTCATTTCGTGATGCTGGAAGGCGTTCTGGCGAACATTGAACAGCACGGAACGGATGGAAGCATCTATGTTTCCGACCTGGCCGCTGCCGTCCGGCAGCCGATGCCCGCCGTTTCGCGGTGGCTGCGCCAGCTGGAGCAGGATGGACTGATCGAACGCATCACCGACCCGAACGACCGCCGCAAGACACTGGTGCACGTCACCGAAAAAGGCCTTGCTTCCAGCCGCCAGTGCGAGCTGGCCCTCAGCGGGTATTTCGACCGGGTGGCGCGCCGCCTGACGCCCCAGCAGCTGACCCAGCTACGGGAGCTGAAGGATGTTCTGCTGGATGCGGTGATGGCCGAAAATGCGGAATTCCAGACCAAATCGAAGGGAGACAATCAAAATGGGTAAGATCTTCAAGCAGCTGGCCCGCCACTGGGCCGCCTGCCTGGTCGTGATCGGCCTGCTGTTCGTGCAGGCGTACTGCGACCTTTCCCTGCCGGACTACACGAGCAAGATCGTGGATACCGGCATCCAGCAGGGCGGCATCGAAAGCCCCCTGCCCCAGACCCTGCGCTCCTCCACGCGGGATGCGCTGTCGCTTTTGATGAGCGAAGAGGACGCAGAGACCTTCCGGAACGCCTACGGATATTACATTCAGGACGACGGCGTTCTGAAGCTCCGCGACGACCTGACCGCCGAGGAGCGTACTTCTCTGGAAGAGATCGTCACCATGCCGGACATCGTGCTGTATATGGCCGCTTCGCAGGCTGCCAATGGCACCGGGATGCCCGCGCAGGGCATGGCTCCCCTTTCGGAGTATCCGGCTGCTTCCAGCGAGGCCGCTGAGAGCGCAGCCTCCTCGGAAAACACTGAGGATACCGAAGCGGAGACCATCGCCCCCACTGCTGCCGATCTGGACGCCGTGTGCGCCCAGTTTGCGGCCATGGCGCAGATGCCGGGTTTCTCCCGCGAGATGATCCAGCAGCAGCTTGCCAGCGCAATGGCACAGATCGACGAGACGACCCTTTCCAGCATGGCCAGCCAGGCCACCCTGCTGGTCAGCCTGGAATACGAGACGCAGGGCGTCGCGCACGACGTCCAGATGCAGTATCTCTTCCGGGTCGGCGGGCAGATGCTGGGCCTTACGCTGCTGATGGTGGTGGTCGCCATTCTGGTGGGCCTCATCGCTTCCCGCGTGTCGGCTGCCATCGGCCGTGACCTGCGTCGGCAGACCTTCTCCTCTGTCATCCATTTCTCCAATGCAGAGATCGAGAATTTCTCCACTGCTTCCCTCATCACCCGCACCACCAACGACATCCAACAGGTGCAGTTCGTCTGCGTCATCCTGCTGCGCATGGTGGCCTATGCGCCCATCCTGGGCATCGGCGGTGTACTCCATGTCGTGCAGGGCAACACCGGCCTTGCCTGGATCATCGTGCTGGACGTGGTCCTGCTGCTCTGCCTCATCGTGTTTCTGATGAACATCGCAATGCCGAAATTCAAGATCATGCAGACCCTTGTGGACAAACTGAACCTCGTCAGCCGCGAGATCCTGACCGGCGTGATGCCGGTGCGCGCGTTCAGCCGTGAGGCCTTCGAGGAAGAGCGCTTTGACAAGGCCAGCAAGGAGCTGATGGGCACCCAGCTGTTCACCAACCGCGCCATGGTCGCCATGATGCCCTTTATGACCCTTATCATGAACGGCACCAGCCTGCTCATCGTCTGGTTCGGCGGCAAAGCCATGGACGCAGGCAACATGCAGGTGGGCGAGATGATCGCCTTCATCACCTACACGATGCAGATCGTCATGTCCTTCCTGATGCTGGCAATGGTGGCCGTGATGCTGCCCCGCGCCGGTGTGGCCGCAGACCGCATCGACGAAGTGTGCCGCACCACCGCTTCCATCCACGACCCCGACGAAGCCGCCGCCCAGCCTGCGCGGGAGCGCAGCCACTGGAACGGTGTGGTGCGATTCGAGGATGTGAGCTTCCGCTTCCCCGGTGCCGACAGCGACGCGCTGGAGCACATCAGCTTTACCGCCGAGCCGGGCCAGACGACCGCCATCATCGGTTCCACCGGCTGCGGCAAATCCACCCTGCTGAACCTCATCCCCCGCTTTTACGATGTGACCAGCGGCAAAGTGACCGTGGACGGGATCGACGTCCGCGACATGCCGCAGGAGACGCTGCACAGCCTGCTGGGCTATGTGCCCCAAAAGGGCATTTTGTTCAGCGGCAGCATTGCAAGCAACCTGAAGTTCGGCGGCGAACAAATCACCGACGTTGACATGAAGAAAGCAACTGCCATTGCACAGGCCACAGAGTTCATCGACGCCAAGCCCGAAGGCTACGACAGCCCCATCGCGCAGGGCGGCTCCAACGTCTCCGGCGGGCAGAAGCAGCGCCTTTCCATTGCGCGCGCCATTGCAAAAGCGCCGCGCATCTATCTGTTTGACGACAGCTTCTCCGCCCTGGACTACAAGACCGACGTGACCCTGCGCCGTGCCCTGAAGGCGGAGACCGGCGACGCCACCGTCATCATCGTGGCACAGCGCATCTCCACGGTGCTCCACGCCAACCAGATCCTGGTCCTCGATGAGGGCCGTCTGGTGGGCCGGGGCACCCACGCCCAGCTGATGGCCTCCTGCCCCGAATATCAAGAGATTGCGCGGAGCCAGCTGAGCCAGAAAGAGCTGGACCTGAAAGACCTGAACACCGGAAAGGAGGAGAAGTAACATGCCGAGACCCGGACGCCAGACGACGGAACGCGCCAAGGATTTCAAGGGTACGCTGCTGCAGCTGCTCAAGACCATGGGCGCGTATAAGATCTCCCTCATCGTCGTCATCGTTTTCGCCATCCTCTCCACCATCTTCAACATCGCAGGCCCGAAGATCCTGGCCAAGGCCACCACGGCCCTTGCCACCGGCTGGATCGCCAGACTGCGCGGCGTTGGCAGCATCGACTTTGGCTACATCGGCAAAATTCTGCTCATCCTGCTGGCCATGTACCTCTGCTCGGCCGCATTCAGCTTCATTCAGGGCTGGCTGATGACCGGCCTTTCGCAGAAGGTGTGCTACGACTTCCGCCGCCAGATCAGCGAGAAGATCGACCGCCTGCCCCTCGCCTACTTTGAGAAGCGCACCGTCGGTGAGGTGCTCTCCCGCATCACCAACGACGTCGATACTCTGGGCCAGAGCCTGAACCAGAGCGTTACCCAGCTCATCACCAGTGTGACCACCATGATCGGTGTGCTCCTCATGATGCTTTCCATCAGCCCCAGAATGACCCTCATCGCCCTGCTCATCCTGCCCGTTTCGCTGGCGCTGGTGCTGCTGGTGGTCAAATTCAGCCAGAAATACTTCAAGGCCCAGCAGGCCACTCTGGGCGTCGTGAACGGCCAGGTGGAAGAGGTCTACTCCGGCCACAACGTCATCAAGGCATTCAACCGCGAAGCCGCTGTGCTGGCCGACTTCAACACCGCGAACGACAAGCTATTCGAATCCGCCTGGAAGAGCCAGTTCCTCTCCGGCCTGATGCAGCCCATCATGAACTTTGTGGGCAATCTGGGCTATGTAGCCGTGGCCATCGTCGGCAGCGTGTTTGCCGCCAACGGCGTCATCACCATCGGCGACATTCAGGCGTTCATCCAGTATGTCAAGAACTTCACCCAGCCCATCCAGCAGCTCGCGCAGGTGTCGAACATGCTGCAGAGCATGGCCGCTGCGGCGGAGCGCGTCTTCGAGTTCCTGAATGAGCCGGAAGAAGCCCAGCTCGCCGACCCGGCCCGCCGGGCAGACCCCGCCTGCATCGACGGTCAGGTCACCTTTGACCACGTCCGGTTCGGCTATGTGCCCGAAAAGACCATCATCCACGATTTCAGCTGCACCGTGAACCCCGGCGAGAAGGTCGCCATCGTAGGCCCCACCGGCGCGGGCAAGACCACCATGGTCAAGCTTCTGATGCGGTTCTACGATGTGGATTCCGGTTCCATCACCCTGAACGGCCACGATGTGCGCGACTTTGACCGCAGTGCTCTGCGCGAGGGCTTCGGCATGGTGCTGCAGGACACCTGGCTGTTCAAGGGTACCATCATGGAGAACATCCGGTACGGCCGCCTCGACGCCACCGACGAAGAAGTCATCGCCGCTGCCAAAGCCGCCAACGCAGACCACTTCATCCGCACCCTGCCCGGCGGTTACCAGATGGAGCTGAACGAGGACGCTTCCAACGTCAGCCAGGGCCAGAAGCAGCTGCTCACCATTGCCCGCGCCATCCTGGCCGACAACCGCATCCTGATCCTGGATGAAGCCACCAGCAGCGTGGACACCCGCACCGAGCAGCGCATCCAGACCGCAATGGACAACCTGATGCGCGGCCGCACCAGCTTCGTCATCGCCCACCGCCTGTCCACCATCCGGGACGCAGACCTCATCCTTGTGATGCGAGACGGCGACATCGTCGAGCAGGGCACCCATGACCAGCTTATCGAAAAGGGCGGCTTCTACGCAGACCTGTACAACAGCCAGTTCGAAGACGTTGTGGAATAAGCCACAGCTCCCTTCTCTGTGAAAATGCCTCAGCTTTTGGAAGGAAAGCTGAGGCATTTTCTTTTGTCTTTGCCGGGCGGATGTGCTATAATTGTTTTCGTTTCTTGAAGTAGGAAAGGAGTCTGGAACTCAATGGAAACTGCAGTCAAGCCCTACGCATTCAGCCGGAAGGTGTTCTGCGAAGGGATGCGGGACGGTGTGCCCATCGCACTGGGGTATTTTGCCGTCTCTTTTTCACTGGGCATTGCGGCCCGAAACGCGGGCCTGACCCCCATTCAGGGGTTTGTTGCCAGCCTGTTCAACAATGCTTCCGCCGGAGAATATGCGGCGTTCTCGCTCATTGCCGCCGGGGCCACCTATGTGGAAGTGGCCATCATCACCCTCATTGCCAACGCGCGGTATCTGCTGATGAGCTGCGCGCTGGCCCAGCGGTTTGCCCCCGGCACACCCTTCTTCCATCGGCTCATCATCGGCTACGATGTCACCGATGAGCTGTTCGGCATCACCATCGCACGGCCCGGCTACCTGAACCCGTTCTACACCTACGGTGCCATCGCACTGGCGGCACCGGCTTGGGCCATGGGCACCGCGCTGGGCATCGTGGCGGGCAACCTGCTGCCCCTGCGGGCCGTCAGCGCTCTGAGTGTCGCGCTCTACGGCATGTTCCTTGCCATCATCATCCCCCCGGCCCGGAAGAACAGGGTCGTGGCCGTTCTGGTGGCGCTGAGCTTCGCCCTCAGCTTTGTCTGCAATTACCTGCCGGGCATCGCATCGCTCTCCGACGGCACCCGCACCATTCTGCTCACGGTGCTCATCTCCTGTGGGGCGGCAGTGCTGTTCCCGGTTCCAACGCAAGCTGAGGAGGCCGAACAATGACATACAACAATTGGGTCTACATCGCCGTGATGGCGGCGGTCTCCTACGCCATCCGTGTTCTGCCGCTGACACTCATCCGCAAGCCCATCCAGAACCGGTTCATCCAGTCGTTCCTGTTCTATGTGCCCTATGTGACGCTGGCTGTGATGACCTTTCCGGCCATCGTCAACGCCACCCAGAGCCCTCTGGCCGGTGCGGCGGCGCTGGTGGTGGGCATCGCCGCCGCCTGGTTCGGGGCCAGCCTGTTCCAGGTGTCGGTTGCCTGCTGCGCCGTGGTGTTTGTTCTGGAATTGTTTTTGGTACGGTGATGAAGATGCAGAAGATCCTTGTTTCCGGTGCGGGCGGTTTTGTCGGGGCCCGCGTGATGCAGCAATGGCGCGAAAAAGCAGAGCTTTTTGCGTTCCCGCGCGGGTTTCTGGCGGCGGCCACGCAGGAAGACCTCTGCCGTTTTGCTTCACAGGTGCAGCCGGACGTTGTACTGCATCTGGCCGCGCTCTCTGACACCGGCTACTGCCAGCAGCACCCGGAGGACTCCCGCCGCGCCAATGTGGACGTGCCGCTCTGGATAGCGCGGGCCGCTGCCGAGACCGGTGCGAAACTCGTGGCGTTCAGCTCCGATCAGGTGTATTCCGGGGCAGCGCAGGAAGGCCCTCTGCCCGAAACGCTGTCCCTTTCCCCCTCCAACATCTATGGGCAGCACAAGCTGGAAGCCGAGCAGCGGGTGCTGGAAGTCCTGCCGGACGCCGTGTTTCTGCGGGTACCCTGGATGTACGACCTGCCCGGCTATCAGCTGCCCATCCGGGGCAATCTGCCGCTGAATCTGCTGCGGGCCGCTCTGCGTAGGACGCCGGTGCAGTTTTCCGCCCACGACTGGCGGGGCATCAGCTTTGTGCGGGAGGTCATCGAGAACCTGTACCCGGCACTCTCCCTGCCCGGCGGTGTGTACAACTTTGGCAGCAGCAACGACCGCAGCATGGTCGAGACCGCACGGCAGTTCGCGGAATTGCTGGGCATTTCCGTTGCCATCGAGATCACCGACTGGCACCGCAACCTGCGGATGGATGGCTGCAAAGCCGCCGCGCAGGGCATCACCTTCTGCTCCACGCAGGAGGGGTTTGCGCGGTGCCTGAGAGAGTATAACCTCTCAGGCGGACCACGATGACGGAGTGGTTCACAGCAAAATACAGATGAGGCCGCTGCATCCATCGTTGATGACCTTTTCCAGCGTATCCTGCAGGCGGCCGCGGGCTTCCTGCGGCATGTGCAGCAGCTTGTTCTGCAAGCCCTCGTTGACCAGTTCATGCAGGCTCTTGCCGAAGATGTTGGACTCCCACAGCCGTTCCGGGTCGGACTCAAAGTCGCCCAGAAGACTCTGCACCAGATCCTCGCTCTGCTTTTCGGTGCCCACGATGGGGTTGATCTCGGTGTGGATCACGGCCTTGAGCATATGGATGGAGGGGGCACTGGCTTCCAGACGGACCCCGTACCGCCCGCCCTGCCGGATGATCTCCGGTTCTTCGAGTGAAAGCTCGTCGATGGTGGGCATCACGATGCCGTATCCGGTGGCCTCCACCTGTTCCAGCGCACTGCGGATCTTTTCATATTCGCGCCTGGCTCTGGAAAGCTCAATGATGCAGGGCATCAGACCCGCTTCATCGCCGATGGCAAGGCCGGTCTGCTCGCTGAGCACCCGGTAGAACACATCCGGCTTGAGCAGAACGGTCACCCGCACGATGCCCTCCGAGAGATCCATGCCGCTGAGGGTGGAGCGTTCCACCGAATCGCTGGCAAGGGCTCCGGCGCTGTTCTGGGCCGGGACATCTTTCATGCGGGAGATCTTCTCCGAAAAATCCAGCGCGGCCGTGTAGATCTCCGTTTGGAGCCAGTGGCCCCGGTCCAGCATGGTGACCCAACGCGGGATGGCAAAATCCAGCTCCCGCACCGGGAACTCGTAGAGCACCCGCCGCAGGATCTCGTGCAGGGCGGCGCGGTCCAGGTCGATGCAGCTCACGGGCAGCACACTGCGCCCATACGCCTGCTCCATCTGCGCGGCAAGGGCCTGCGTTTCCAGGGCGTCCGGGTGGGTGCTGTTGAGCAGGATGACAAAGGGCTTGCCCAGCGCTTCCAGCTCCTCGACGACCCGCTGTTCGGCTGAAAGATAGTTCTCCCGCGGGATCTCGCTGATGGTGCCGTCGGTGGTGACGACGATGCCGATGGTGGAGTGATCCCGGATGACCTTGCGGGTGCCGGTCTCGGCGGCAAGGTCAAAGGGAATCTCTTCCTCAAACCAGGGGCTTTTGACCATGCGGGGCTTTTCGTTCTCCTCGTGGCCCATGGCCCCCTCCACCATATAGCCCACGCAGTCGATGAGGCGAATGCGGCACTCACCGCCGCCCTCCAGCTGGAGTGGGACGGCGTGCTCCGGGATGAACTTCGGCTCGGTCGTCATGATGGTGCGCCCCGCCGCCGACTGGGGCAGTTCGTCCCGTGCACGGAGGCGGGCGTCGTCCTCCTCGATGGCAGGCAGCACCAGCTGCTCCATGAATTGCTTGATGAGGGTGCTCTTGCCGGTGCGCACCGGGCCCACCACTCCGATCAGGATCTCGCCGCCGGTGCGTGCACCGATCTCGCGGCAGACCGTGGCTTCCAAACGTTCCTGCTTTTCCAAAATGGTCTCCTCCTGTCCGCATCTGGCGTTCTCAGAGACACTATATTCTCAAAACGCAAAAATAGAACCCTCTCCCAGCGCGCAAGGCTGACGGAGAGGGTTTCCTTTTTATTAGAGCAGCTTGATGGCCACGGCCTCGCTCGTGCGGTCCTGGGCATCGTTGGCCTGCTGGGGGTCATCCAGCATGTAGCGGAGCAGCAGCACCTCGGCCACGTAGAGCACCGACACCTTGATGGGGATGCTGCCGGAATCCAGCGGGCTTTCCTGTGCGCCGCAGAGCAGCACCACGTCCGCCAGTGCAGCGCCCGGCGAGTCCTCGTAGTGGGTCAGCAGGACGATCTTTGCGCCGGATGCCTTTGCGGTGCGCAGGGTCTCCATCATGTCGCGGGTCGCGCCCGAATAAGAAACGAAGAGCACGACGTCCTCCGGCGTCATCAGGCTGGCGGAGAGAAGCTGCAAGTGGCTGTCTCCTGCCGTGCGGAACTTGTTGGACAGGCTGGAAAAGCGGGCACAGATATCATTGGCCAGCAGCATGCTGCCGCCCTGCCCCAGGCAGAACACCTGCCTTGCTGCCCGCAGCAGATCCACGGCCTTGTCCACCGCATCCGGCGAAAGGGCGCTCTGGGTGCCATTGATGGCCGTGATGAACAACGCGCTCGCGTGCTCACAGAGCTTGTCGGTGGTCGTGCCCGGCTCCGGCTCCTGCTGATTGATGAGCGAAGCGGTCGCATTGGCCTGGGCCAGCGCAATGCGCATCTCATGATATCCTTCGAACCCCAGCGCCCGGCAGAATCGGAAAACGGTCGCCTCGGCCACCTTGCACTCCCGCGCCAGCGACGAGATTGAAAGATACTGCGCCTCGTCGGCATGGTGGATGAGGTAATCCGCCACCATCCGCCCGGATTTGGTCAGCTCGTCCTGCCGCTGGTGCAGCAGCTCCCAGAAATTAGTAGACATGTCAGCTTTCTCTCCTACTTTTTCCCCGGCATCCGCGTCTGCTCCGCCGCACATACCGCTGTGACGCCTTTGCCGGGACTCTTTCTTAATGAAAGTATAAAAGAATCTTTCCTCCTTGGCAAGAGTGGCTTTCACCACAAATCACCGCCGTTTTCTGTGCAGAGCGTCCAATTCCAGACGGAAAGTACGACTTATTTCCGAAAATTCTTTTCAAAATCAGACAAAAACGCCCCTTTTGTCTGCGAAAACTTTTTTCAGGCTATGTAAAATCCGTGTTTTTACAATGGTTACAAAATGGCTACAATCACCAAAAAGTCCGCCGTTTTTTGAAAAAGAGTCGTTCTCTTCACTCGATTTGGTAGTTGTTCACAAGAAAGTTTTTTCAAAATTGTGCATTGCATAGATAGACAAAATGAAAATATTTTTCTATAATAAAGGCAACAACAGCGGCTCGACACGATAAGCCGCAAACATATGATATGCAAGGAGAATTTCGTTATGAAAAACTGTATCTCTCGTCGCTCCTTCCTGAAGGCTGCCGGCATCCTGAGCGCAGCAGGCGCGCTGGCCGCATGCGGCGGTTCCTCTTCTTCCAGCACTGCAGCGTCTTCGACCGCCTCTTCCGCAGCTGCTTCCAGCACCGCTTCTGCCGGTGCAAGCATCAAGCTGTGGACATACCCCATCGGCGGCTGGGGCAAGGATGAGACTGTGCAGGAGCTGATCTCCAGCTTCAACGCAAAGTATCCGGATATCAAGGTCACCGTCGAGTATCTGGACTACACCAACGGCGACGACCAGGTCAACACCGCCATCGAGGGCGGTAGCGCACCCGACCTGATCATGGAAGGCCCGGAGCGTCTGGTCGCAAACTGGGGCAAGAAGGGCGTCATGGCTCCCCTGAACGATCTGTGGACCGACGATGCCAAGAAGGACATCTACGCATCGGTCGAATCCGCCTGCAAGAACGAGGCCGGTGACTACTACGAGTATCCCCTGTGCATGACCGCACACTGCATGGCCGTCAACATGACCAAGGTCAAGGAAGTGGGCGCTGACAAGTATCTCGACACCGATAAGCACACCTGGAGCACCGAAGGCTTCCTGAACACCGTTGACGCTCTGTACAAGGGCGGCTACGAGAATGTGGCAGCCATCTACTGCGGCGGTCAGGGCGGCGACCAGGGTACCCGCGCTATTATCAATAATATGTACGGCGGCACTTTCACCGACGACGCTCACACCAAGTACACTGCAGACTCTGCCGAGAACATCAAGGCCATCCAGACCCTGTACGACACCGACGGCATCAACTTCGACGCTTCCATCGCCGGCGGCGACGAGATCACTCTGTTCCGCAACGGCACGCTGCAGATGGCATTCTGCTGGAACATCGCTCAGCAGCTGAACGCCGACAACAACGACGCCGGCCTGACCAACGACGGCGACGAGATCATGCCCATGGCATTCCCGACTGCAAGCGGCGACCCGAAGCTCTGCGGCGGCATCTGGGGCTTTGGCGTCTTCGATAATGGCGATGAGGCCAAGGTCAAGGCAGCCAAGACCTTCATTGAGTTCATCGCTGCTGACCCTGACCAGGTGAAGGACAGCGTTCTGGCTTCCACCTACTTCCCGGTCCGTGCCAGTGTGGGCGACATCTACGCCGACAATGCCATCATGAGCGAGTACACCAAGTTCATGGCCTATCTGGGCGACTACTACCAGATCACTCCGGGCTGGGCAACTGCCCGCACCGAGTGGTGGAACATGCTCCAGCGTGTAGGCACTGGTGAAGACGTTGCCACTTCCGTTGCAACCTTTGTCCAGAACGCCAATGCAGCCGCAGCTGCCGAAGCCTGAGCTTTTCCGCCTGAGGGCAAATAAGTAATGACTGCCCCTCCCTCGAACATCCCGGCGAGGGAGGGGCATTTTGTGTAAGACAAGCACCCAATCAGAACGAAAGGTCTGGTGATTTCTTTGGCTGCAAAGACTGCAAGCATCAAAGAGCCGAAGCGCAGCAGCGCACTGGTTCGGCAGGAGACCATCGCTTCCTACCTGTTCCTTCTGCCCAGCCTCATCTTTTTTCTCGGCTTCGTCATTTACCCCATGATACTCTGCGTGGTCACGAGCTTTTTTGACTCGACCATGAACCGCGCGGACATCTTCGTGGGTCTTGCGAACTATAAAGAGCTGTTCGCCGACCCTATCTTCCGCGGTGCGCTGAAGAACACCTTCATCATCGTGGTGGTGTCGGTAGGCGTTAATCCGCGCCAGACCCGGATGAAGAGCGGATCATTCATTTCCGTTTGGAGCTTCTTGAGCATTCGGCTCGCGGCTGCGGCAGACAGTCCGAGATTCTGAGCCGCTTCGGTGAGTGAGCCCGTCGAAACAATTTGTGCAAGCAGTTGGAGGTGATTGATTTTCAGGTCAAGCATGGCGTCAGGTGTTTTCCGATCAATTCCGGAAATCGTAAAAGACTTGTTGAGTTATTTTACGAAAAAGAGGTTGAAAATCCGAATGGGTTAGTTCGAAAGATCTACTTAGACTGTGAACCTGTGGATGAAAGACAAAGCGCAGTGACTGCACTCCGTACTGGTGTTTAAAGGCGCAGAACGTTGCCCTAAAACGCTCGAAAACGTTGAGTTAATCCTTTCATCCTCACTTTGGCAATGCGGTTCTGTTTGGGGAATCGCTCCTTCATAGGAATTCAAATCATGAAGAACATCACGATCGGTCGCCGTTCATTCTTCCTTGGCGCCGTTGCAGCTGCTGTCAGCAGTGCGCTGCCCGCTACCGCCGCACATGCTTCTGGCGGCTCTTCGGGACCTCACGTGTCTTTCGCGACGCAGGGTCACATCGGTGAAGTGATTGTGAATCCCTACAGCATTGCTCCGCTCACGGCCATCATCCGCAACGGCGGCTATGAACTCACCGAAGCGACGGTGCGCATTGTTCCGAAACCTCAGGGGCAGGAAATTTAGTACAAGGTGAGCCGCTCTGAATTGCTCACGCATGCAGGCATTCCGGTTTTCGGTCTCTACCCGGACTACATGAATACCGTGGAAACGACTTACACCCGGAAGTTCCATGGTCAGACCGAAAAGTTCACGGACACCTACAAGATCTACGCTGCGCCCGTCTACCATGAAGTGAGCGGTTCACCGGGTCTTCATCACAATATGTTTGAGACGAAGGTCACTAAGGTTGATGCGAAGTTCTCCGACCGCCTTTATCTCGTCAACAATCTGATGCAGCAGTACGCCAAGGCCACGCGCGCAGTTTGGAACAATCCGATGGGCGGTGCGATGGAGTGGAACTTCTATCCGCAGAATGCCATTATCGACACGAAGGGCGAAGTGCGCTGGTACATGCACGTTGAACCGATCTACAACGTCGAGACCATTTATCACTCCGGCGTCATGATGGGGTTCCAGCAGGATGAGGACGGCAACATCACCTGGGGTTACGGTCAGCGCTATGTCAAGTACGACTTGATGGGGCGTGAGATTTACAACCGCCGTCTCCCGGTCGGCTATTCTGATTTCTCGCATTCGCTCGACAATGCACAGAACGGGCATTCGTTCATCCGTGTTGCGAGCTCTGACCACCGCCGTGCCGACGGCAAGCGTGTCCATACCGTTCGCGACGTGATCGCTGAAATCGATCAGAACGGCAAGGTTGTCGATGAATGGCGTCTCTGGGAGATCCTGGATCCGTATCGTGACAACGTTATGAAGGTGCTCGACCAGGGTGCTGTCTGCCTCAACATTGATGCGTCGCAGGCCGGCAAGACGATGTCGGCAGCAGATCTTGCAAAGCTTGAAACGAGTGATAAGTTCGGTGATATCGTTGGCACGGGTGAAGGCCGCAACTGGGCGCACGTCAATTCGGTTGACTACGATCCGACCGATGACTCCATCATTATCAGCTCGCGCCATCAGTCAGCCATTATTAAGATCGGCCGCGATCAGAAGATCAAGTGGATCTTCTCCTCGCCGGAAGGCTGGCGCGACGGCTGGAAGGAAAAACTCCTCACGCCGGTGAAGGACGGCAAGCCGATCGCTTGCCATGGCTCGACCTGCGAAGGGGATTTCGACTACACGTGGACGCAGCATACGGCCTTCCGCATTGACGAGAAGTCCGATAAGCATGTGATTTACGTCACCGCTTTCGATAACGGTGATGCCCGCGGCATGGATCAGCCGGCGCTTGCCGAAATGAAGTACTCGCGTGCAGTGGTCTACCGTATTGATCAGGACAAGAAGACCATTGAGCAGGTCTGGGAATACGGCAAGGAGCGCGGCTTCCCGTGGTACAGCCCGGTGACGTCGCTCACCAAGTACTGCGCGGACAAGGATTCGATCATGGTCTATTCGGCCACTGCCGGTATGGGACGCCGTCCGTCTGAATTGAAGCCCGGTGAAAAGGCTGGCAGCGCCTCGCCCTTCATCGAAGAGTTCAAGTGGGGCGAAACCGAACCGGCTGTCGAAATCCAGCTGATCGATTCGATGGGCTATCAGGCAATGCCTGTGAGTCTTGACAAGGCATTTAATCAGTAACCTCTGATGGATATCGGCCTCGTTGGCCGGCATCATCTCCAATCCAAACGAGGCAGGTTTGCGGATCTGCCTCGTTTTGTATTAATGCAGTTTACGAATTGCTGAATCTATCTACTCCCGAACGCCGATTCTGATATTGTCCTCAGCAGTTTTCTAATGGAGACTCATTGCATGCGTCAGGTTTTCCGTATGCGGCCGTGGATTTTCCCGCCCGAACCTCAGGCAATTCAGGAAATCTTCGTTCGCTATGGTGTAATCCGCGATTTTGCCAAAGGCGCTGTCATGGAGCACGGCGGCAAGGGAGATGCGGCCCAAGTCGGCTTTCTCACCAAAGGATTGGCCACATTCTCTTGTCTGGACGTGCAGTCGCAGACGCATATCTTCGCTTTGCTTGCTCCGGGCCGAGCCTTAGGTGACCTCGATGCACTTAACCCGCAC
>ENA-OYWK01000319-OYWK01000319.1-human-gut-metagenome-genome-assembly--contig:-NODE-319-length-29961-cov-13.215475_pt1 | contig 29961 bp, 29 predicted proteins | sample MGYA00244808_ERZ653392 | MGnify/ENA primary metagenome ERZ653392 (study PRJEB26926, sample SAMN06165125) | human gut metagenome | biome: ENVO:00009003; feature: ENVO:2100002; material: ENVO:00002003...
ACGACGGCTACCTGACCATTCAGGCAGTGCGCAGCCACAGCAATGACGAAAAGGACAAAGAGGGCCGCTATCTGCGGCGCGAATCCTTCTCCGGCACCTGCGCCCGCAGCTTCTATGTGGGCGATGTGAAGAAGGAAGACATCCACGCAAAGTTCGAGGATGGCGTCCTGCACGTCGAGCTGCCTGCTCCTCAGCAGACGAAGGCTTTGCCTGAGAACCCGAATCTGATTGCAATCGAGTAAAACGCCGGTCGTGTGCGCCAAAGCACAACGCATACAGAATGCCCCCGGAGAGCTGCGAAAGGCCCTCCGGGGGCATTTTTGCGCACAGAAAACCCCGCCGCATGGGAACAGAAGCGTGTCCGGTGCGGCGGGGCAGAAGAGGACGATGGGGGCAGCTTACAGGGTGGAATAGCCGAAGCTGTTGACGAGGGCGTCGATGCGCTGGCCCGCCTTGCACAGGGGGCAGTCGCGGGAATCGAAGCTGGCGTAGTCGGGCAGATTGGACGGGTCGAAGATGGACGTGACCGGGATGCCCAGGCAGTCGTTGGCGGTGGCGAAGATGGCCGACAGGCCCGCGACCGTGCCGCCGTAGTAGTTGACAGCCTCGATGGCAGCCTGTGCGGTGTAGCCGGTGGTGATGGAAGCTGCCAGAATGAGCACATGCTTGCCCTTGACCATGGGGGCCAGATTGTCGCGCAGGATGATCTGGCTGCCGGTGGTGTACTCCGGCGTGATGACATAGATGGTCTGGTGGGCGTTCATGTTGGAGAAACCGTCTTTTGTGAGCTCGTTGGCCAGGCAGGTGCCGATGACCTGGGTGCCGTCCAGGCAGAGGACGGTATCCACAATGGTGCTATGCTGATAGGCAGCCACCAGCTCCTTTGCCACGGCCTTGGCCTCGGACAGACGGGATTTCTGGGTGGTCACGTCGATGTAATAGTTGATATGGCTGTGGCTGGTGGCAAAATGCCCCTTTGCCACGCGCAGGAACAGACTGCTCTTATTGGTGGGTAGCTTTACCATGTTGATCATAACTGCAACACTCCTGTTCATCAAAAGTCCGGCCTTCCGGTTCCGGGCGGAAAACAAACAGCGCGGCGGCATGTTCTGAGCCGCTGCGCTCCCATCCTTTTCCATGACCCTATTGTAAAGGAAAAACACCCTGTACACAAGATACAAAACTGCTGAAAATCAGAGGAAAAATTGAGACACCTTGCCAGAACGCGGGCAAACAAAAACCGCCCGGAACCAGTCCGGGCGGAAGATGCGGAACGATTGCGGAAGATCAGTCCTTTGCGCGGGTGGTCTTCCAGTTCAGGGAGTACTCGTTGTACTGCAGGTCGGGGCAGTAGGTCAGCACAACGGACTGGCCCGGTTCGAGTGCAGTGCCCAGAGTCAGGTTGACATTGCCCGACACGGAGGCGTCCTTCTTCAGGTTGGTATCGCACAGGGAGGCATCCAGGGTCAGGCCGTGGGAAGCCGTATACTTGGCGTTGGCGATGGCCTTGCCTTCCGCGTCCAGAACGGTGGCCTTGAAGTTGTTGGGGTTCACATAGATGGGGTTGGCGCGGCCATTGGTGATCTTAAAGGGGAAAGCAATGGTCGTACCGGTGACATCCGGTGCGGTGTAGCTCTTGCTGGCCTCCACATAGGTGCCCATGGCGGCAGTGACCTGCAGGACCGTGAGCTCACCGGGCGTCGTGCGGAGCGCGTTGTAGGAGTCGCTGGTATCGATTTTGCAGCCGGTGAACAGGCTGGCACCGGCAACGGCGACAGCGGCGACGGCAGTGTATTTCAGGAACGAGCGGCGGGAAAATGCGAAAGACATGATGGTTCCTCCTTTGTATGGGATCACATATCATTTTGCCAAAACGGCCTTGCCTATACAATAGGCGAAAACCGGGCGGATGTCAATGCTTTTCACAGATTTTTTGAGAAGATCTCACCCGAAAAAAACAGAGGTGAGACGAAATTTCGTCTCAAAAGATCAGCTGTTCTTCAGGTCGGAAGCGCTCATCACGAAGGTGATGCTCTTGCCGGATGCGAAGGTGGGGTTGTAGGTCACGGTCATCTGCTGCCAGCCGGCGGGCACCATGCAGACCAGCTCAATGTAGCCGGTGCCCTGCGGGGGCAGGCTGGGCACATCGGAGAAGCTCTCCGTGGCAGCGTCGTACAGGGAGACGTAAGCGCCGGCCTCGGCAGCCTGGCCGTCCACGGTGACGGTGAAGTCGGTGGTGGAAGCGGACAGCGCGTGGAAGTAGGGAGCGGTGTTGGCGGCGCGGGACGCCTCATCGGTCAGGGGATAGGCGGCGTCGATCTCCGCGATGTTCTGTGCGCCGATGGCCATGCTGTCGGTCTTGGAGCGGTTGACAGCCGTGACCAGAACGGCGACATACTGGTGGCCAGCCACATCGGGTGCATCGGACAGCGTGAAGACGCTGGACAGCTGGACGCCCAGGTTGTTCCAGTTGCTGACCTTATCGCCGACCTTCACCTCGACAAAGCCGCTGGAAGACTGGCAGCCGCCCAGCATGGATGCGGCACCCAGTGCAAGCGCAGAAACGCCGGTGACCTTCAGAAAAGCGCGGCGGGAAATCTTGTTCGACATAAAACTGCCTCCTTAATTGGCATAGCCTTTTTCTTCTATGGTTCGTTTATAACATCTTTTGCCGGGAAGTGCAAGCCTTTTGCGGAAAAATTAACACGAGTTTCACACAGGGGCTTACTGCTCCGGGCCAAGGCCCTTGACGCGGGTCTCGCTGGTCTTGACCAGATTTAAGAGGCTGGGGGTATAGAGCGGGAACTCCCGCGTCAGGCTCTCGGTGGTCATGGAGAGGCAGGCCGGGTCTTTGACGCCCTCGCCGACGCCGACGTCCTCACCGGCCAGCAGGGCTTCCACATTGGCTTCGTTCATCCGCATCACGGCATCGGCATAGCCGGGCCAGCGGCGGGCCTCCACGCTGAACAGGCTCTGGGCGTTGTGCGGCTCCGCAGAGTAGAGCAGGCGGAACATCTTGGCCACGGCCATCATCAGGTAGCTGCTGACCTCGGTGGTCAGAGCCTTGCTGTGGCACTCGCCGATCTTGGCGTACAGCACGTTCAGACTGTTGGAGATCAGCTTTTTGTTCATGGTGGGCAGCACGCTGCCGTGATAGATGTTGTCCTTCATCTTGTCGGGGTTGGGCAGCTCATCGGCGGTCAGCATCATGCCGTTGCGCTCGGCCGAGCGGCCCAGCAGATAATCGCAGGACACATTATAGTAATCTGCAACACGAACCACGAAATCCAGACCGCACTCGCGGATACCCTTTTCGTAGTGGGAGAGCAGCGCCTGTGAGACGCCGAGGTCTTCCGCTGCCTGTTTCTGGGTGATGCCGCGCTCCTTGCGCAGCAGCTTGATGATACGATTGAATTCCATGATCTTTGGCTCCTCAGTGAAAAATGAGACTTCTTTGATTTTTGGTTTACAGCATGTTGATTATACACAACGGAAAACGACTTGTAAAGCAAGCAAAATGACGGAATTTTTTGACGAATTTCGTCATTTTTGTCAAAGCTCTTGCTCTGACTACCATATCTATGCTAAACTAAGGGGCAACTGGTATATATTTTGTGCCGCGCCGGGGTCGTGAAAATTGCGCCCGGCATGAAGAAACGGGCACAATGAGACGATCTTTGCGAAAATCGAGGTGTTTTGACCCATGAAAACATTCAAACTGCATCTGATCCGCCACGGCATCACGGCGGGCAACCTCCAGGGGCTGTACATCGGCAGCGGAACGGACATCCCCCTGTGCGACGAAGGCCGCGCCCAGCTGGCCGACCTGAAGGAGCGGTTCGAGTACCCCCAGGTGGACACCGTGTTCTCCTCGCCGCTGATGCGCGCCGTGGAGACGGCGAACATCCTCTTCCCCAACGCGGCCCATCAGTTCTCGGTCCACGACCTGCGGGAGGCGGGCTTCGGCGTCTTTGAGAACCACCCCGTGAAGGAGCTGGTCAAGGACGAAGACTTCAAGAAGTGGATCACCCCCGGCTCCGGCTTTGTGCCCGAAGGCGCGGAGCCGACCGAAGCGTTCCATGCCCGCTGCTCGGAGACGCTGCTCAAGCTGTTTGAGTATATGATCCGGATGGACGTTACCGAGGCGGCCTGCGTGACCCACGGCGGCGTTATCATGAGCATGCTCAGCCAGCGGGCCCTGCCCTCCCGCCACCCGGAACAGTGGATGGCAGACCCCGGCTGCGGCTACACCGTCCAGACGGACGTCCAGCTCTGGATGCGGGACCGTCTGGTGGAGGCCATCGACATCGTGCCCTTCGGCTACGCCGATACCCTGCGCGGCCAGGCGGAGTCCGAGGAAAACGAGGCATACGAGTAAATACACGGTAAAATTCCGGGCAAAGACCTTGACAGGCTGTCCGGAATTTACTATTGTATAGAGAGAACTATTTTTCCGCTGTTAGGAGGAATCCCCGATGTCACAATCTCTGTCCCGCCGCTCGTTCCTGAAATGTGCCGGCTCTGGTGCGGTCAGTCTGGCGGCTGCCCTGCTCACCGGTGTTTCGGCTGCGGCGCTGGCCCCCTGCTACGAGGGCGAACCGGCCCTGCTGGACGGCAAGGCCGCTGTGGAGCTGCTGGGCTATGCCCCTGCGCCGGAACTGGGCAGCACCCTGGTGTATCTGTCGGTGGAGAACCTCTCGGCAAAGGCGCTGGCCGTGGGCACGAGCTATCTGCAGAGCCGCGAGATGACCACGACCGAAGAGCTGTACCGCCTGGGCACCGGCTTAACGGCCGTCTGCGACGGCCAGCCCGTGCGCTGCGGCAGCTTCGCCGCCCCGCTCTATGGCGAGAATGCGGCAGATGCCTCGGCCTTTACGCTGAATCTGGCCGCAGGGCGCGGGGCCATGCTCCACTGCTTCTGCGAGACGCCGGAGGACTGGAACACGCTGGAGCTGACCTACCAGCCCGATTTTGCCTCTGGCCAGACGATGCACTTTGTGGTGCGCCGGGACATGGACGAAGTCCAGCTGGGCGCTGTGCCCGCGACCCCTGCCGAGGTCGGCAGCGTCGTAGACTTATAATGAGATGACACAAAAAAATCCCTCGTGCACGGCACGGGGGATTTTTGCTGTCTGTCAGGGGGCCGATGCGGAGGTCAGGGCTTCCCCGGCAGAATTGGTCACGGTGAGTTCCTGACCGGTCAGGCTGGAAACGAGGGCCAGATAGCTCCGGCCAGCCAGCAGGTTGAAGGGCCGGCCGTCGGCATCGTAAAAGGCGAAGGTAGAGTCGCTGCCCTGGGTCCAGGTCAGGGTCCACAGATGCCCGCCGTTGAGCCAGACGCCGCCGCCCATGCTCAGGTCGTAGTCCAGCGTGAGGCCGTCGTCCCGCAGGGAGGAGGCGCTGAACAGGATGAGCAGGTTGTCAAAACCGGCCTGCTGGCTGTTGTTGGCATCCAGCTGAGGGGTACCGTCGGCATGGAGCATTTTGTAGGTGCCGCTGTCAGCGTCGTAAACAAAGCCGGTGGCGTTGTCCGCACCGAACTGGACCTGAACGCGGACGGCATCGGCAGCGGAGGCGTCGGGCAGCTTGCCTTCCGTCTGCTGGGGCAGCAGCGGCGGGACGGACAGGGTGGGGGATGCGTCGCTCTCGCTCTCCCCGGCGGCGCTGGAAGCGGCGTCGGTCAGGCGGGACTCCGACAGGGCGGATGAGATGTTCAGGCTGCGCAGCACCCCGGCCAGCGCATTGCCGCTGGTGCGCCACAGCGGGCGGCTGGTCCAGGTGGTGTCGCAGGTGAAGGCGTTGGTGCCCACTTCCAGTGCATCGACCGCGCGCAGGGAGTAGTAGTCCAGATAGTTCTGGTCAAAGGCGCCGCCGCCGCGCTGGACGGGCAGCACCTGCTGCCCCACGAGCAGCCGCCAGTAAAGGTCCTGCCCGGCGGCCACCGGGCCGACCTGAGGCACGGCATCCACGGCCGGGTAGACCAGGCACAGGCTGGTGGCGCTCTGGGGCTCGGTCAGAGCTTCCAGCACCAAAGATGCCGAGGAAAACCCCCACTGGGTGGTGCTGGACGTCTCGTTCTCGATCGTGACGGCCACCGGGCGCTGCCCCGGCCAGAGCGCTTCCTGCCCGGTGAGCGGGTCGGTTGGAGCCGCCGAAGAGGCGGTGTCCGCAGCGGGAACGCAGCCGGTCAGCAGCGCGGCGCAGAGCGCAAGGCACAAAGCAGTCCGCTTCCAAAATTTCATCTTGTTCCTCTTCTGTCCCGCAGCGCGGGGCTGGTCTTACTGATAGCTGAAGTTGCTCCACTCATCGTTGTCCACAAGAGCGAAGTAGGTCTTGCCCCGGTTCAGGGTCATCTCTTCGCCCGCGTCGGTGTAGAGCCGGATGGGATGGGTGGGATGACCCTTCTCCCAGCGGCCCGTCTGAACGCCGCCGCTGGTGAAGAGATAGGCCTGTCCGCCCTCGACGTACTGGACTTCCTGCACATCATGGGAGTCGCCTGCGTAGGCGGCGATGTTGGCAAAGCAGACCACAACGTTCGCGAAGGTCAGCTGTTTGCCGGTCAGCTCGTCCACCGCAGCCTCGAATTTCTTGGTGCGGTTGCTGTACATGGACATCTTGTAGTTCCGATTCCAGCTGTTGTAGGCAAAGCTTGTCTTATAGCTGGCCGAATGGGTGATGAGGATGCTCCGGGCCGAGGGCGCGTCGGCCAGGTCGTTCACGGCATCGGTGCGGTAGTCGGCAAAGCGGAAGAAGGTGCCCTCGTACGGATAGGTCAGGCCGATGCCGGCGTCAGCAGCCGCCTGTTTGATCTCCTTGGCCGAGGTGAACTCGGTGTGCTCGTAGGCGACGTTCTCATTTCGCTTGATGCGGTGGGCCACATGCGGATGGACCGGCGTGTTAAAGTAATTTTTGCCGCCGATGTTCAGGCCGGAGTAGTTGTACACGTGGATGAACTGGGTGCAGAAGATACTCTCGCCGTCGTGGTAGTACAGTGCATTCCAGGGCATGAGCAGCTGCAGGAACTGGTCGCGGCCAGAGCGGATGGGGCCGATCTCCGGGATGTTGTTCACATTGGAATAGAGCGCGCAGAAGCGGGTGATGCCGCCCTCAACCTTGCTCTCGATAAGCAGGTCGGCCGAACCGATGCCGCGCTGCGGGCGGGCGTTCTGCCGCTCGGAATTGCAGATGTTGTTGACCATGACGCCCACGATGCGGCCATCGGTGCTGCGGGCCTCGCCGGTCAGCGGGTCGGCGTCGTAGGTAGGCAGCGCGCTGCCCGCGGCCTCCGGCTGTTCGACGCCCGGCAGCGAGGACGCCGCCAGCTCAGACGATGCAGCGGCCTCGCTGGACGCTGCTGAAGAGGCTGCCGAAGACGCAGCCGAGGAGCTGGCCGAAGAGGCGTCAGACGAAGGCACGCGCAGCACCTTTTTCATCCAGTCGGGCAGGCAGCCGCCAAGGCTCGCATTCCCGGTGGGGGCGCAGCCGGTCAGGGTCAGCCAGGCCGCAGTCAGACCTGTGTAACGAAGTACGGACCGTCGAGAAATTTTCATCAGAAAAAGACCTCCTATCGCAGCGGCCTGTGTGCGGCCTGTGGGCGCACGGCACGGCCGGGACCATCGTGAACGATACTTGATTTGATTGTACTGATTCTTACCGGATTTGTAAAGGGAAAGTTTGCGTCCGGCATGGCCCATTTTTGTGAAAGAAAGTTTTTTGCCGCGAAGCCTTGCTTTTTGGCCGCAGTTGTGGTAATATTATACGGCAATATTTCTGATATTGTACAAATATTGTATGCGCTCGTAGCTCAGCCGGTAGAGCATCTGACTTTTAATCAGAGGGCCAGGGATTCGAGTTCCCTCGAGCGCACCAAAATCCCACGAAGAATCGTAAGATTCTTCGTGGGATTTTCTTTTTGTATGCCGTTTGCACGGTCTCTGCACGGTTTTCACATCACCGCCGGAGATCATCAGCTGGTAGGTGGCGCTGGAATGCCGCAGACCATGGAACACGATGCGGGTGAACTCCGGGTGCGTATGCAACAGCGTTGAATTGCATATCGCAAATATGCTGTTTGAATGTTTCACTACTTTCTTGCCTGCGATCAAGAAAGCACTTCCGTTAAACACTCTACGTTGAAAATGCAATCGTACACTGCTATAATAAAATTGTGGTATTATCACCAAAAATTCAAGATGCAAATCGCTTGCGATTGGCAAACATTCAGGAGGAACGCATGGTAACAGGAGCCATTAAAAATAAGGTAGACAAGATCTGGACGGACATCTGGGCAGGCGGCATCACCAATCCGCTGACCGTCATTGAACAGCTGACCTATCTCATGTTTATCCGGTCACTGGACGAGAAAGAGCTTGCCACCGAAGATTTTGAGAATATGGCGGGCGAAAAGATGGAGCACATCTTCCCGGCCAGCGCGGCAGGGCAGTCTATGCGGTGGAGCCGCTTCAAGGATAAAGATTCCCGCGAAATTTTCCTGACCATGCAGCAGCGGGTGTTCCCGGCCATCAAAAAGATGAAATATGGCCGTCTGCCGGACTTTGACGCAAACGGCGAGCTGGTGGAGATCGAGGACGACCCCACCCGCCCGGATGAGGGCAACACCGCCTTTGCGCGGTATATGGACGATGCCATGTTCCTGATCCCCACGCCACAGGTGCTGCAAAAGATCATCACCGGGCTGGAGGATCTTTACACCCACGATATCGCCGACCTTGATATGCAGGGCGACCTGTATGAGTATATGCTGGGCAAGCTGGCAACAGCAGGGCAGAACGGCCAGTTCCGCACGCCCAAGCACATCCGCGACATGATGGTGGAACTGGTGCAGCCCACGCCGGACGACTTTATCTGCGACCCCGCCTGCGGTACGGCGGGCTTTCTGGTGTCCAGTGCGCAGTACCTCCGCGCCCACTACGAGGACAGCATGACCCCGGAGCAGTGGCAGCATTTTGCTGGCCCGATGTTCACCGGCTTTGACATGGACCGCACCATGCTGCGCATTTCGGCCATGAACCTGATGCTCCACTCCATCACGAACCCGGAGATCGACTACAAGGACAGCGTGTCGAAGCAAAACTCCATTTGCAGCAAGTACACCATTTGCCTTGCGAACCCACCGTTCAAGGGCACTGTGGATGCCGAGAGCATCAACGATGACCTGAAGGCAGTCACCAACACCAAAAAGACGGAGCTTCTGTTCCTTGCGCTCTTCCTGCGGATGCTCAAAACCGGCGGGCGCTGCGCCTGCATCGTGCCGGACGGCGTGCTGTTCGGTTCCAGCAAGGCGCACCAGAGCATCCGAAAAGAACTCATTGAAAACCACCAGATGCGGGCGGTCATTTCCATGCCCTCCGGCGTGTTCAAGCCCTACGCAGGCGTGTCCACGGCGGTGCTGGTGTTTACCAAGACCGGCGCGGGCGGCACCGACAAGGTGTGGTTCTACGATATGAAAGCCGACGGCTTCTCGCTGGACGACAAGCGCACCGAGGTGAAGGAGAACGACATCCCGGACATCATCGCCCGGTTCCAGAACCTCGACGCCGAAACGGACCGCAAGCGCACCGAGCAGAGCTTCTTTGTGCCCAAAGAAGAAATTGCCGCCAACGGGTACGATTTGTCCATCAATAAGTACAAAGAGACCGAGTATGTGCCGGTGGAGTATCCCTCGACCACGGAGATCCTTGCCGACCTGCATGAGCTGGAAATGGAGATTACCAAGGGTTTGGCAGAGTTGGAGGAGATGGTGTGATGGAAAAAGGATTGTGTGAACTGTGTAACCCAAAGCAATGGAAAACCATATCGACATCTGAACTCACGTTGAACGGATATCCCGTTTATGGTGCAAATGGCGTGATTGGTTACTATAACAATTATAACCACGAGAAAGAAACAATCTTGATAACTTGTCGTGGAGCAACTTGTGGAGCATTGAATATCTGCGAGCCTCTTTCGTATGTAAACGGAAATGCAATGGCATTGGATGATTTATCAAATGAAATTGATATGAAGTATCTATACTTCTTTTTGTTATACCGTGGCTTGAATGATGCTATTACAGGTTCTGCACAGCCGCAGATTGTTAGACAGTCTCTAAAAAATATTAGGGTCACATATCCCGACTTAAAAACTCAAAAACACATTGTGTGCATTTTGGATAAAGTGGATGAATTGCTTTTTGCTCGAAAACAACAACTTTCTAAGCTGAATGAGCTGGTAAGGGCACGGTTTGTGGAGATGTTTGGGGAGCCAGTAAAAAATACGATGAATTGGCCGCAAAAGCTATTGCGAGATGTCACAATAAAAATCGGGTCGGGAGCAACACCAAAAGGTGGGAAAGAAAGCTATCCTAATGTGGGCGTCTCTTTGATTCGCAGTATGAATGTATACGACGGACAATTTTTGTATAAAGACCTTGCACATTTGACAGACGAACAAGCAACGCAGCTTAATGGAGTAACGGTTGAAGAGGAAGATGTCTTGGTTAATATTACAGGTGCGTCTGTTGCACGGTCATGTGTGGTTCCGAAGAATGTATTGCCCGCTAGAGTAAATCAGCATGTGGCAATAGTTCGATGCAACAAAAAACTATTAAATCCTGTTTTTACAAATAAAATGTTTATAAATAATGAGTTCAAGAAAATACTTTTAAGCATTGGTGAATCTGGTGGTGCAACGAGACAAGCGATAACAAAGAAACAACTAGAAGAACTCTCCGTTATTGCTCCGCCACTTTCCCTTCAAAACGAGTTTGCCACCTTTGTGGAGTGCGTAGACCAGCAGAAGCAGACTGTACAGCAGAGCCTTGAAAAGCTGGAACTGATGAAAAAGGCGCTGATGCAGGAATATTTTGGGTGAGACAATTTTATAGAATAGTTGATTTGAGGTGTGGCTGTGGAACAACAAGAGTTCAACTGGGAAATGTTTTGGCAAGCTGCAAGTGCCATTGCAACAACGGCGGCTGTAATAGTTGCACTATGGCAAACACGGTATCAGAACAAAAAGAAATTGAAAGTAGAATTTGTGGAAAATATGACATATATTTTGAATGGAGGGCGAGGTATAATCAAGAAAAACAGTTATTTTGTTGTCAATATAGTGAATGTTGGAAATAGAAAAGTTTACATTGAACATTTTGGCTTTTTAGGAAAGGATAAAAATGGACTTCATGAAAGAGTAATACAACCTGCTGAACCATTTGGTAAGCCAATTGAATTTCCTTATGAGTTGGATATTGAGCAAAATCTTTCATGTCCGTTAGAAAAATTGGATTTTTTAATCAAATTAAAGGAAGGCAATCTTTTGGAAGAAGATAAAAAGTTGATATTTTTTGCCAAAGATTCAACAGGAGAATTTTATACCTGTCAAACTTCAAAAACATTAAGACAATATTTAGAAGAATACAAAATAACAAGTTGATGAAATGAAAGGAGTGTGATTTTTTATGTCCAACTTCTCCTATCTATCTACCCACCCCGAATATTCCCTCTTCGCCAATTCCGCCATCGAGGCCGAGAAAGTGTTCTCCACCTCCCCGGCGATGTATGCGGTGGGGTGCCGGAAGGCGTTGGAGCTGGCGGTGAAGTAGATAGCGAAAAGGTCAAATAAAAGACAAAGTTTCCAAAATCAAGTGTCGAAATATGTCTTGCCTTGTATAAAAGATTGAAGATGTGTGAACGCCGTGCTATAATGAGGAAAATTATGGAATTTCTTCAATGCGAAAGGAGCGCTTATGGCGTTTATAGTGGAAAACTGGGTAGATCTCGCGCTAATAATAGTTGGCGCATCTGCATTTATAACGTATTTCTTGCAAGGACGAAGAGAGAAGATAGACGCCGCCTCTGTGCTGGTTCTTCAAATTGATGAGCTTCTTGAAAAAATTGGTGAGATGTCCAGCTATATTGTAGAGGGACAGCTAAACAATACTGCCTTTTATGAATCGCTTCCGCTGTTTGAAGAAAATTATTGGAATAAATATAAACATCTATTTGTAAAAAATATGGATGCGGCAGAGTATTCTACGCTGAATAAATTTTATAACTATGCCTCTGAAATACAAGAACAGCACCAGCTTATGAAAAATCTACAGAGAAATGGTTTCTTTCAGACCCAAGGAGCGTATACACAATTAGAGGTTCAGAGTATTCTCAGAGATTTGGACACGCTGAATAGTTTACCAAATGCCCAAGCGCTTTCTAAAGCGGTAAGCGAAACGGTTCCTTCTAATACATCAGAAGAGAACAAGAAAATATTAGATTCTATGGTACAGCAGGTATTAACAGCTAACCCACAATTTGACATGTCTCAGTTCTGGGCAACATATAATCGACATCGGGGACAGATATATGATGTTCTGAATCAAGGTGCGCTGACATACTATGTGCCAAAACAAATTGGCCTTAGTTTGGAAAAATCAATTCAGGGTGCAATGAATCTTGGCATTGCGGGTCGTGATGGATACCGTGTGCTGAAAAAAATCTCGAAAAGGAAATTGTAAAATAGAAAGGAGCCTCCACCATGTCCAACTTCTCCTATCTCTCCACCAAAACTGAGTATTCCATGTTTGCGTCTGCCGCCATCGAGGCCGAGAAAGTGTTCTCCACCTCCCCGGCGATGTGCGCGGTGGGGTGTCGGAAGGCGTTGGAGCTGGCGGTGAAGTGGGTGTATGCGGCAGATAAAACCATCACGATGCCCTACAAGGACAACTTGCAATCCCTGTTGCATGAGCCGAGCTTCCGGTTCGCGGTGGACCGCAATGTGTGGAGCGTGCTGCCCAGCATCGTGAAGGCGGGCAATCTGGCGGTACATACGGGGCACAGCGTGTCGGCGGCGGATGCAGTGTTCAGCCTGCGGGGGCTGTTCGACTTCATCCAGTGGGTGGATTACTGCTACGGTACGGACTATGTGGAGCGCTCCTTTGATGAAACAGCCATCCCCGGCGAAAAGGTAACGCTGGACGAAAAGAAGATCCGGGAGCAGGAAAGCCTGCTGACCCAGAAAGATGCCGAACTGGAAGCCTTGCGCAAGCAGGTGGAGAGCCTTTCGACGGCGTACACGGCCAGCAAACAGCAGAACCAGCAGAGCCGCAGTTTCACCGCCGCCGACCTGACCGAGGCCGAGACGCGGCAGAAGATTATCGACATTGACCTCAAGGCCATGGGCTGGAAATTCACCGGGCCGGACGCCGATGTGCGCACCGAGTACGAAGTGGACAACATGAACGGCGTGCTGGGGCAGAAGGGCTATGCGGACTATGTGCTGATGGGCAAGAACGGCTTGCCGCTGGCGGTCATTGAGGCCAAGCGCAGCACCAAAGACCCCAACATCGGGCGCAAGCAGGCTCAGCTTTATGCAGACTGTCTGGAGCAGAAGTTTGGCCGCCGTCCGATGCTGTTTACCACCAACGGCTACACCACCTATTTCTGGGATGAGCAGAGCGGCCCACAGCGTGCTGTGAGCGGGGTGTTCTGCAAGGACGACTTGCAGAAGCTGATGAACCGCCGCACCGAGAAAAAGCCGCTGGACACCATCGAAATTGACGATAAAATCACCGACCGCTACTACCAGAAAAACGCCATCCGGGCAGTCTGCGCCCATATTACGCAGGGCTTCCGGCGCAATCTGCTGGTCATGGCTACTGGTACGGGCAAGACCCGCACCGCATCCAGCCTGACCGATGTGCTGAGCCGGGGCGGTCATGTGACCAACGTGCTTTTTCTGGCCGACCGCACCGCGCTGGTCAAGCAGGCGAAGGACGACTTCAAAAAGTATCTGCCCGACCAGTCGCTGTGCAATCTGTGCTCCTCCAAGGACGATAAGGCCGCGCGCATCGTGTTTTCCACCTATCCCACCATGCTCAACGCCATCGACAACGCCAAGACCAAGGACGGCGTGCCGCTGTTTTCGCCCGCCCACTTTGACCTCATCATCGTGGACGAGAGCCACCGCAGCATTTTCAAGAAATACCGCGCCATTTTTGATTATTTCGATGCGATTCTGGTGGGTCTGACCGCCACCCCGAAAACCGACGTGGACCGCAACACCTACGACTTTTTCGAGATGGAGCACGGCATCCCCACCTACGCCTACGATTACGACACGGCGGTCTACACCGACCATGTGCTGGTGCCCTACTACAACTACGAGGTCAAGACGAAATTCACAGAAGAGGGCATCCACTACGACCAGCTTTCACCGGAGGATAAGGCTCGCTACGAGGACGATTTTGCCGAGGACGACACCCTGCCCACCTTTATCCCATCCGAAAAGCTGAACAAGTTCATCTTCAACGCCAACACCGTGGACACGGTGCTGCAAGACCTGATGGAACGGGGCGTCAAGACGGCGGGCGGCGACCGCATCGGCAAGACCATCATCTTTGCCCAGAACAAGCGCCACGCGGAGTTTATCCGGGAGCGCTTTGGCAAGCTCTACCCGCAGCTGGAGACCCAGTACCCGGGATTCATCCAGCGGGTGGTCTGCGACGACGCCTATGCACAGTCCATCATTGACGACTTCAAGCAGCCGGACAAGCCGCCGTTTATTGCGGTCTCGGTGGATATGATGGACACGGGCATTGATGTGCCGGAGTGCGTGAATCTGGTGTTCTTCAAAAAAGTACGCAGCAAAACGAAGTTCTGGCAGATGATCGGCCGTGGTACGCGGCTCTGCCCATTCCTTGCCTGCGTGGATGCCATCGACGGCGAATATACGGGCAAACGGCGTTTTCTGATCTTCGACTACTGCGGCAACTTTGAATTTTTCCGTCAGAAACCCAACGGCTACGAGAGCGCGGACACCAAAATCCTGTCCGAAAGCATTTTCTGCAAGCAGGTGCGGATCGCCGCCGCGCTGCAGGATGGAGCCTATGGGGACGAAAAATACCAAAACTGGCGCAAGATCTTAACAGAGACCTGCCGTGCCGAAGTGGGAGCGCTGAATCCGGAGCTGGTATCCGTGCGACTGCACCGACAGGCTGTGGAGCGCTACCAGAAGCCGGAAGCCTTTGTCAGCCTGACCGAAACGGACAAGGGCACGCTGATGAAAGAGGTTGCACCGCTCATCTCGCTGGACGATAAGGACGAGGCCGCCAAGCGGTTCGATAACTTTGTGTATGGCTTGCTGCTCTGTGAACTGGAAGGTCTGCCGGGGCTGGGCCGCGCCCAGAAACAGCTGCGCAATACAGCGGCAATGCTGGAAGGGAAAGCTACCATCCCGCAGGTGCAGGCAAAGCTGCCCCTCATCCGGGAGGTGCAGACAGACGAATTTTTGACCTCGCATGACCTTCTCCACTTTGAGGAAATGCGGCAGGAACTGCGGGAGCTTATCAAGTTTCTGGTGGAGGGCGGCGAGGGGCAAAAGCCTGTCTACACGGCCCTTGCCGACCCGGTACTGGAACAGACCGAGGGCAAAACGCTGGATTCCGGCTACGATTTCGGCGAGTACCGGGAACGTGTGAACCGCTACATCATGGAGCACCGCAGCGATACGCTGGCCATCCACAAGCTGACCCAGAACATTCCGCTTTCCCGGGGCGACTATACCGAGCTGGAACATATCTTTACCTGTGAGCTGGGCAGCAAAGAGGACTATGCACGGGAGTTTCGGGATACACCCTTTGGTCTGCTGGTGCGTAAAGTGGCAAAGCTGGACCACGATGCTGCCATGCAGGCATTTTCAAAATTTATCAATGACGAATCGCTGAATGAAAAGCAGATCGCGTTCGTGCAGAAGGTCATTCATTACATCGAGCAGAACGGTTATGTGGAAAGCAAAGCGGTGTTGATGAAACCACCCTTTGACCAGCCCATTCTGTTTACCCGCCTGTTTGATGGCAAAACAGGGAGTGAACTGATGGATACGATCAATTCGGTGAAAGAGAATGCCACCCATGTGACTGCATAAAGTGGTGGAATGTACTGATAAAAACCGGTATAATACGCTTGAACTATATTGGGACTTAGAGCTTCATGTGAAAGTAGCCCAGAAGCCGACCTTCTACTCGGATTCGGATTTCTTTATCGTCACACTGCCGAATAGAAGTGTAGCGACTCCGGCACAGATCAGTATGGAAAGTGTGGCAAGTGTTGCGGAAAGTGCGGAAAGCAATGCGGAAAGTGCGGAAACTTGCCATAGAAAAGTGGCAACCTCTACGCTAAAAGTGGCAACTTCATCTCAAAAAATGGCAACCTCTATGCTAAAAGTGGCAAGTGACATATACAAAACGCCATTATACAGAATGCCCACTCCCCTGAGAACTTCTCAGACGAGTGGGCATTCTTCTTTCCGTGTATCAAATTTACCTCTGTGGTCACTCAAATCGCCACCAAGTCATGGATCAAAAATCATCATTTTTTATTTGTCCCAGAGTAAGTGCACGGTTTCTGCACTGTTTTTGCACGGTTTCAAGGGATGCAATGGGTACTCTGACTTGCAAAATACAGCAAAGGGTGCAGAAATTACCGGGCAGAAAATCACGATGCTTTGCGTAAAAATAACGAAAACTCGAAACTTCTAAAATCAGAGTGTTCTGCCCGGTGGGCTCTTTTAATCAGAGGGCCAGGGATTCGAGTTCCCTCGAGCGCACCAAAATCAAACGAAGAATCGTAAGATTCCTCGTGGGATTTTCCATTTTCTGGAGCGCTGCACACTTTTTGCACACCGGCGGGAAAGCCGTGTTTTTCCTTGCATTGTCTGCATTCTGTGCATCGTGGCAGAACTTGTCGGGGCAAAGCCCCTCCATCTTGCTGGCGCAAGACCGTTCTGTCGCTTAAAAGCCCCACTGGGGCTTTCATTGCTGCGCTACGCTCGCAAACGCGAATTTTCCATACTTTTTTCAGGCGAACAGCAGGCGGGTGAACTCACGCCGCTGGTCGGGATTCATCTGCCGGACAACTTTCAGCATCCCTTCGGGGGTGATCTGGATGCCGTCCGGCAGATTTTCTTTTACCGGCGCAGAGCCGGATTTGGGGGAGCCGATGTCCTGTGAATAAAAGTCTGCTTCCAGCTTCTCAGCCAGCTCCAACCGGGGCTTGTCCTGCGTGTGGGCGTACCTGAAAACTTCCAGGCCGGTCCTTTATCAAGCGCTGCTTTTGTCCGGGAAGCTGTATTCCATCCTGGCTGACCTGGCCGAACAGGCCGCTGAACGGTGCCGCCTGATTGTCCAGCAGATGGCCCAGGCCGAGGGCATCACGGAGGAACTGAAAGCAGCCGATCCGGTACGCTGGGTGTAGACCATGAACTCCATCCGCAGCCGGGCCGAGGAAATCATTCAGGCTGAGATGATCTATGTGTGAGGAGGGCAGGATGATGATTCTGGAAGCGATTTATAGCGGCGATTTTTATCCCAGCGAAACGGTTGTTCCGAAGTCTGAGAAGTACCGGAACGCACTGAAAGCCTGCGAGAAGATTATGGACCGGCTGGCCGAAAAACTGAGCAAAGAAGATTACAATTTAGTAGAAGAACTCCAGGATCAGACTTCCATCGCCCAGTGCGAGGAGAATGAGTGCCACTTCAAGATTGGCTTCTCAGCTGGGCTGCTGGTGCAGCAGGAAGCGGTGGAGCAAATGAAGGAAATGGGCACCACAGGGTGAGCTGCCCGGTATACAACTTTTGGCCCCATCAATAATTGGCAGGGGGCCTGACAGATCATCTGTCAGGCCCCCTGCCTTTGGTAGAAAAGAATGGTCAAATTGGAGGAAAGGTCAATCCTGATGGGAACAGTCTTTATTCTCCTTGTCTATGCCATCGTCTAGATCGGGAAGATATTGATAGAACACCTTTTTCTCAAGGACCCACCGGGCAAACAGCGCATATCCGGCAGGTGCCAGAAGGATCAGCGGCGGGCAGAATGCTGTCAGCAGGCCAAACGCAGCCAGCACCACCAAAAGCAGCAGACTTTTGTCAAAATGGAGCAATGCCATGGCACCGGACTGCAACACCGTCTTTTTGACCGGGTCGTCGAATCTTGCCGCATAGGCTGCGTTGTAGATCATCCAGGCCAGCCCACAGGTACTCAGCACCGTAAAAATGATCCAGAGATTACCCGTCGCTGCCTGTTGCCCCTTGAGGTAATGGGTCATAAAGCAGTCAGCCAGCAGAATGCTCTCCGGCACTGCCAGAGCAAGAAAGCTCAAAGTCGCCTGTCGGAAGCTCCGGCGGTAGGCCCGGAAAAATTCCTCGCTGACCGTTCCCCGGTCCTCAATTAGGGACTTGTTCACTGCATAATAGAGGGCTGTGCTGGAAATGCCCAAGGTAAACAGCGGCAGGCTTCCGATTAGCCACAGCAGGCTGAGAATCACCATATCCGCAACCCGGGTTAAAAAACGGAACAGAGGGGCATCCAGGTCGAAAAAGTCATTCATAGGGTATCACCTGGTTTACTTCTGGAGCACAAAGGCCTCATAGGGGCGCAGGGTCACAGCGCCGGTGGGAGCGGTGTCAGGATAATTGCCGATCAGGCGCCGGGCCCCCGCAAAATCAGCGGGAATTGTGAAGGCCGCATCCTTGTCTGAGAAGTTGCAAGCGATCAGGTAGTTCTCGCCGGTCTCGGCCAGGGTACGCCGGTAGGCAAAGACCTGGGGGTTCTCCTCGGCCAGAAGCTGGAAGGAGCCGTAAATCAGCCCCAAATGGCTCTTGCGCAGGGTGATCATCTGCTTGTAGTAGTTGAGCACCGAGTCCGGGTCTTTTTCCTCAGCGGCGGCGTTGATGGCGGTATAGTTGGGGTTGACCTCAATCCAGGGGGTGCCGGTGGTAAAACCGGCGTTCGGGGAGTCGTCCCACTGGACCGGGGTGCGGGCGTTGTCCCGGCTGCGGAGGGCCAGGCACTCCATCATTTCGTCTGCAGAAATCAAGCCTGCGCCGGTCAGCTCCTTGAAGGCGTTGAGACTTTCGATATCCCGGTACTGGCTGAGATCTTTGAAATAGGCGTTGGTCATCCCCAGTTCATCGCCCTCATAGATGTAGGGAGTACCCTGCAGGCTCAGCAGGCAGGTGGCCAGCATCTTGGCGGAGAGGGGCGAGTCATCGCCCCAGCGGGATGCAGCCCGGGGCTGATCGTGGTTGTCCCAGAACAGGCTATTCCAGGCTTTGCCGTCCAAGCCGGTCTGCCAGTGACTGAGAATTTTCTTGAGCTGCATAAAATCGTAGCGCTGGGTGGTCCACTTGCCCAGGGGTCCGTCCCCAATGCCGACGTGATCAAATTGGAAGACCATGTTCAGCTCTTTGCCGTCCAGCCCCGCATACTGGGGGGCGTTTTCCACCGTGGCGCCGGGGGTCTCGCCCACCGTCATAATGTCGTATTTCGAGAGGACCCGCCGGTTCATCTCCTGCAAAAATTCATGGATGCGGGGCCCATTGACATAGTAGGGACCGCCATTGCCATACAGTCCGTGTTTCTCGCCATCCGGAAAGCGCTGGTCCTTGGAAATCATACTGATGACGTCCATCCGGAACCCGTCGATGCCCTTGTCAAACCACCAGGTCATCATGTTGAACACTTCGTCCCGGACTTTGGGGTTCTCCCAGTTCAGGTCGGGCTGCTTGGGGGAGAACAGGTGCAGGTAATACATATCGGTCTGGGGGTCATATTTCCAGGCCGAGCCGCCGAAGCTGGCGCCCCAGTTGTTGGGCTCGTGGCCGTCTTTGCCCGGCTTCCAGATATAGTAGTCTCGGTAGGGGTTATCCACCGACTTGCGGCTCTCGATGAACCAGGGGTGCTCGTCCGAGCTGTGGTTGACCACCAGGTCCATCACAATGCGGATGCCCCGCTGATGGGCCTCGGCCAGCAGGGCGTCGAAGTCCTCCATGGTGCCAAACCGGGGGTTGATGGCCCGGTAGTTGGAGATGTCGTAGCCGTTGTCATCCATGGGGGAGTCCATGACGGGGCACAGCCACAGCACATTGACCCCCAGATCCTTCAGGTAATCCAGCCGGGAACGGATGCCGTTCAGGTCTCCGATGCCGTCCCCGTCCGAGTCCTGGAAGCTGCTGGGGTAGATTTGGTATACGATGCTTTCTTTCCACCATTTGCGGTCCATGGCAATGCCTCCTTATTCTTCTGCGGGGATTGTGACCCCGTCGTCGTCGTAGCGGTCATAGCTGGCTCCGGGCCAGCCGATCATCCGGATGGTGGCGGGGTCGATACCGGCCACCGTCTGGGCGGGGTCCGCCACCGGGATGCAGGCGCCTTTGCGGATGAACAGGGGTACCTCGTTGAGGGCCACCTTCACAAAGTGGGTGCCGGCGGGGAGGACTTCCTGTGTGATGCGGCCCTCAGGGCCGAACTTGACAAACAGCATCTCCTCGGGCAGATACACCATCCGTCCGGTGGCATTCTGGGTGTAGACCGGGGCAATCATCACCTCATTGCCCAGCATCAGCTGGTCCTCGGTCTGAAGGGCGATCTCGTCCTCGGGGTAGACGAAGGCCAGGGGCTTGAACAGCATATCGCCGTTCAGCGCTGCCTTCATGTATTCGCTGTAGAGGTAGGGGATCAGCCGGTAGCGGGTCTCGATGACGCTACGGAAGTCCTCGGGGCCCTCAAACTGGTAGAACTCCTGCCGGCGGGTGTCGCTGCCCGAGTGGTTGCGCATCAGGGGGGTGAACACCCCCAGCGCCAGCCACCGCAGCAGCAGATCCCGGCTGGTGTCGGCGTTGAAGCCACCCAGGTCGGCTCCCACATACAGGAAACCGCACATATTGAGGGAGGGCAGCATCTTGAGGTTCAGCAGCAGGTGGCTCCACCAGGAGTGGTTGTCGCCGGTCCAGACGCCGCCGTACCGGTGCATCCCGATGCAGGAAGACCGGGAGAACAGCAGAAACCGTTTGCCCGGGGCAATGCTGGCCAGTCCCTCCGAGGCGGCCCGGGTCATGTTGTAGCCGTAGAGGTTGTGGACCTGGTCGTGGCGGACCATTTTGCCGTCCACCTTGTGATAAAAGCGGGCGTAGTCTTCCGGCGCATTGGACAGATTGAGCCAGCCGATGGCCTGGCCAAAATGCTCGATGGTGCCGTCTTCATGGGGAACCGGCGGATGATCCAGCCGCTCGGCCAGCCCCTCCCTAGAGTAGAAGATGGCGGGCTCGTTCATGTCGTTCCAGAAGCCCTCGATGCCGCAGTTGGTCAGAGCCTTGTACTGGCTGCCGAACCAGGCCCGGGCCTCGGGGTTCAGCACGTCGGGGAAGTGGCTCCACCCCGGCCAGACGGTTCCCTCAAAATCGGTTCCGTCGGCCCGCTTGCAGAAGTAGCCCTTTTCCTTGCCCTCGTCGCAGACCGAATAGCCTGCTTCCTCCTTGACGCCGGCGTCGACGATGGGCACCAGCCGGACGCCCTGCTCTTTCATCTTGGATACAAAGCCGGAAAAGTCGGGGAAAGCCTCCGGGTTGACGGTGAAGTCCTTGTAGTGGTCCATGTAGTCGATGTCCATGTACACCATGTCCAGGGGAATGTGGGCCTGGCGGTGTTTGGCAACCACCTCTTCAAAGTCAGCCTGGGTCTTGTAGCCGTAGCGGCTCTGGCCAAAGCCAAAGGCAAATTTGGGCGGGATGTAGCTGCGGCCGATGATGGCCCGGAACTGCTTGACCACATCGCAGGCGCTGTCGCCAGTGATGACGTAAAGGGCCAGGTCGGCCCGCTCACAGGTGACTTCCAGCCAATCCCTGCGGGTGAAGCCGATGTCAAACCGAATCCGGGCGGGATAGTCGAAGAACAGCCCCAGATTCTGCTGGCCCGAAATCACGATGAAGTTGTGGGCGGCGTACATTCGCTGCTTGTTTTCGGTGTGGAGGCCGTCGTCCACATTGTCGCTGACGTAGACAAAGCCCCGCTTGTTGATGCCGCGGTTGGCTTCGCCCAGGCCGTAGACCCGGTCGCCCTCCGCCAGGGGGCAGGCAAAGCAGAAGCCGGACTCGCTGGTTTTGACCGTTCCCACAGGGGGTTCGCCTTGGCTTGCAGGGATTGGTGCGACTACCGATTCGGTGTCAAAGGGGACACCATAGAGATACTTTTGAATCATACCGTTCTCCCAAATAAAAGCGATTGAATGGTTGTTTTGTCAGATAGAGCGCCCCGTCTCCGGAGCGCTCTGAAAGAATATAAATCAGCAAGAATATAAATTAGCCCTTAACCGAGCCCACCACAATGCCGGAAACGAAGTACCGCTGCAGCAGGGGATAGATCAGCAGCAGCGGGATAACTGCAATAACGATCTTGGCTGCATTGAGGTTGGTGTTGCCCAGGGAGGCAGAATCCACCACGGCAGACAGATTGCCCTGCTTGATCAGATCTTCCACGTTGATCTGCAGACTCTGGATATAGGTCATCAGGGGATAATAGGCGGCTTTGGACATGTAGATCAGGCCGCTGTAGAAGTCGTTCCAGCTGCCCACAATGCTGAACAGGGATACGGTGGCCAGAACCGGCTTGGAAATGGGGATGAAGATCTTGGTCAGAACCTGGAACGGGTTGGCGCCGTCAATGAAGGCGGCTTCCTCAAGCTCTTTGGGAACGGCAGCAAAGAAGTTCATCACCAGGATGACATTGAAGATGGGCACGGCTCCCGGCAAAACCAGGGCCCAGACGGTATTGAGCAGGCCGTAGGATTTGACAAGCAGGAAGGTGGGGATCATGCCGCCGTTGAAAAGCATGGCAAAAATCATCAGGTTTGCATAGATGTTGCGGCCCCGGAACTGTGCGTTGGTTTTGGAGAGGGGATAAGCCATCAGTACGATCAGCACAAAGTTGATGATCAGGGTCAGCACAACCCGCTCCACCGAGATCAGGAAGGAGTGCCAGAACTGGGAGTCCTCCAGGATCTTCTCATAGGCTGCGGTGCTGAATCCCACCGGGATCAGCCCTACCATGTTGCCTTCCACTGCTGCAGAGGAGGAGAAGGAGATGGCAACAATGTTCAGCAGCGGCAGCAGACAGACTAGGCCCAGCAGAATAATAATGATGTAGATGATGACAGTGCGGAATTTATCAACTTTCATTGCCGGACGGACCTCCTTAGAAAATTTTGCTGTCGGTGTACTTCTGAGCCAGCTTGTTGGCGCCGATCATCAGAACAAAGGCGATCACGGACTTCAAAAGGCCCACGGCGGTACCGAAGCTGTACTGCAGGCCCTGCAGGCCGACGCGGTACACATAGGTGTCCAGAATATCACCGGTGGCATAGACCGATGCGCTGTACAGGTTATAGACCTGGTCGAAACCGGCGTTCAGGATGTTGCCCAGATTCATGACGGCCATCAGGACGATGGTGGTGCGGATGCCGGGCAGGGTGACATGCCAGACCTTTTTCCACCAGGTGGCGCCATCGATGGAAGCAGCCTCGTAAAGGGTCGAGTCGATGGAAGTGATGGCTGCCAGATAGACGATGGAGCCATAACCGAACTCTTTCCAGGTGTCGGTCAGGATCAGCAGGGGCTGGAACAGGGAGTTGCTGCCCAGCCAGTTCAGCGAGGTGCCCAGCATTGCGTTGATGGAGCCGTCCACGCTGAACAGATTCTTGACGACCAGAGCCAGCACAACCCAAGACAGGAAGTGAGGCAGGTAAACCACCGTCTGAACCGACTTTTTCAGGGCCCGGTTCTTGACCTCATTGAGCAGAATCGCAAAGGCGATGGACATGATGGTGGTAAGGACGATTTTGCCCAAGGCGATGATCAGGGTGTTGCGGAACAGCTCAAAGCTGTCTGGCATTTCGAACAGGTATTTGAAATGTTTGAGGCCCACAAAGTCAGAACCGAAAAACCCTTTGGCGGGTCTGTAGTCCTGAAAGGCCATGATGACGCCGAACATCGGAACAAAGTTGAACAGAATCAGGAAGATGAAACCAGGGAGCATCATGCCGTGGTAATACAGTTGATAGGCCTGGTTTGAGTGAATCTTTTTGACCTGATTTTTCATCCGGTTCCACCCCCTTTATTACTGTGCAAAGTATTCCTGGACTTCCTGGGCGATTGCGTCGCCGCCCAGACGCTTCCATTCGCTGACAAAGGTATCGAAATAATCGATGGGCTGTGCGCCGGTCACGATTGCCACATAGGCCTCCAGCTCGGTCTTGTCCAGGGTTGCCTTTTTCTGCTCGCTGGTGGGGGTGGTGGGGGGATACTTGGGGGTGATCCATTCGGCGTTGTCGTTCTTTTCCAGCGCCTCGATGGATGCGCCCAGGCCGATGATGCGGGACTCATAGAAGTGCCAACCGCCCAGGGTTTTCTCGGTGACGTTCTGGGGATCCTTCAGGTAGTCCAGAATGGCCTGGGAAGAGCCTCTGTTCTCGGCAATGGTGGTTTCCTCAGGGGTCATCTCGCCGTTGATGACGGCCATGTGCTCGGTGTAGTAAATGGAGGGATTGTTGGAGGGCAGGACTTCCATGTAATAGGGACGGCCCTCGTTGTGTCCGCCGGCGTTGATGTAGGCGATGACATCCGGTGCGGTTTCCGCGGTGGCGCGGGCCAGATCGTCATAGAGGATGTTCAGAATTTCCACTGCCACCTGGGGATACTTGCAGTCCTTGCTGACCACCAGGAACCGGTCGGCGGCGTTTTCGTGGTAGGTGTGGACGATGCCGTTGTCATCGGCCACCGTATAGGCGATGTACTCGGCCTCCGGCACCAGGGCCTTGACGCTGCTCAGACGCCAGTCGGGGATATGCCATGCGCCAAAGACGATGCCCAGCTCGTTGTTGATCATCATGGCGTTGATGTCCTCGGTGGTGCGGGTGCCGAACTGGGGATCCAGGATGCCCTCCTCGTACCACTCGTTCATCTTGGCCCAGGCAGCTTTGACTTCGGGCGCCAGGGTGGACCAGCTCATGGTGCCATCGGGGTTTTCGATCCATCGGTCGATGTAGCCGCCCATGGCGTTGGCGATGCACATGGCATCGGCGATATCATTGCCGGAAAAAGCCATGCCCACGGTGCTGTTGCCGCCGCTTACATTGGCGTCCACAAAGGCCTTGGCCACAGCGGCGATGTCATCCAGCGTGATGCACAGGTCGCCGTCGGGGTCGGGGTTGATGCCCAGCTTGTCCAGCCAGTCCTTGCGCATCCAGCACAGGACAGGGACGCTGTTGTCGGGGTTCGTGCCGGGAATACCCATCAGCCGACCGTCAAAGGTTGCCATGCCCAGGCAGCGGCCGTCGTAGGAATCGTAGAGGCTCTTGATGTAGTCAGAGGCGTACTCCTCGTACACATCGGTCAGGTCATAGGTCAGGCCGTTGTTCACCATCTCGACAAAGGTGTCGTAGCTGTTGACGGTCAGGATGTCGGGCAGTTCGCCCGAGGCGACGCAGGTGGCCAGCTGGTTGGTGTAAGCGTCGCCGCCTGCTTCAAAGCTGTCCACCAGATCCACGTTGAGCTTGGATTCAATGTAACGGGTGTAGGCGTTGTCTTCAAAAGTCTGGCCTTCCGGGAACAGGGCAGCGGCAGAAGGTTCCGCAAAACGGCCCAGGGTGATGGTCAGGGTGTCCACATAGGCTCCGTTTTCGTCCTTGGCCACGGAAACGGCGGCAGATTCATCGCCGCCTCCGCAGGCGGTCAGTGCGGTGAGTGCGCAGGCAACGGTAGCGGCCTTCAAAAATGATCTGCGCGAAATCTTTCTCATGATAAAATCCTCCACGATGTTCAGTCAGATTTTCCGGAATTCATTTTTTGTCTGCTCCATCCAGGATACAAAAAACAAATCCTCTTCCAGCTTGTATATGTCTCGTTCTGACAGGCTGCGCAGCGTGTCCTTTTGACGAGTTCATTGTACAATACCGAAGAGGATTTGAAAAGGGTTTTGCGCAACGTTTCCTACGAAACTGGCAAATACCACAAGAATTATTTGTGGGTTTTGTGCAGATCTTGTGACCAGGGCGCGGCGTTGGGGGTTGATTCGCGCACCGAGTTGCGGCGGATCAGTTCAACAGGCTGAACGTAATTTTTACACTCCACCGGTTCCTGCCGAATCAGACGCACCAGCAGTTCCACGGCGGCCTCTGCTTTGGCCGGGACGTTCTGACGCACTGTCGTCAGAGGGGGATGCATGAGTTCTGCATAGATGCAGTCGTCAAACCCGGTGATGGAGACCTGCTCCGGCACCTGTATGCCGTGGTCCTGCAGATAATTCATCACTTCCGCCGCATCATAGTCAGAGGCCAGGGCCACAGCCCCGGCCTGGACAAAGCAATCCAAATAGTGGCCGTACATGACACGGCGCAGAGAAAGATCCTCGGGGAGAAGAATATGGCGCTCTTCTCCACAGTCAATCCCGGCAGAGCGCATCTGATGCTGAAATCCTTTCCAGCGGTAATGGTCTGCGCCGGTATCACACTCGGCGGCAAAGATGGCCTGGGTGTACCCGTTGTCCAGCAGATACTTTGCAATCATGGCACCGCCGCCGAAATCATCAGTCCCCACGTTGACGTAGTGGTACTCCGCCTCGGGATAGGTGTCAATCAGGACCATATATTTGTTGAGTTGCCTGCGCAGCTCCTTGTATTTCTTTTCGTCCAGTCCCAGGACGACAAGACCATCCACATTCCATCGGGAGGCAATCTCTGCCACCCGGTCCGTATTTTTGTCCTGGCCATTGATCAGCATGACATAATATCCGTTTCGATGGGCTGTCTCTTCTACACCAGACAGAAATTCTGCCACAAAGGTATCGCGCAGAGAAGGGATGCCGTGGATACAGCTGTAGCCCAGCACCAGTCCAATGATGCAGGACCCTTTGCAGGTCAGCTCACGGGAAGATGTATTCGGGACATAGCCCTCCTGGTTCAGAATTTCCGAAATTTTCCGGATCATTTCCTTGGAGACTTTTTTGGTGTTGCCGTGCAGCACATTGGACACCGTTGTCCGGCTTACACCAACTTGATCTGCAATATCCTGCAAACGCTTCATGGCTGTTCATACGCTCCCTGTTTGATCAGTTGAAACACAAATGGTTTTCAACGTAATCATATCATATTCATACAGTAATTGCAATCCGAATGATCCTTTGATCTTCAGTGAATTCTGAACTCAAATAAAGACTTTTTTGATATTAGCGCAATCTTCAAAAATAGTGCCAATCAAAACGGCATCTTTGCGATATGCAGTTTGCGGAAGTTGCTTGTGCATTAAAAACGCAAACTGCTATAATACCCAGTAGTGCTTAATCATCTGTTTGCAGGATGATGAAAGCAAGAAAAATGCCTGCCTTTGCGATCTACACGCAGGTCTACGATAGGCGGCGTGATGAGATTCGAAAACAGATGAGCAAAGAGCTGTACAAGTGAACATAGCTATCCGGGCAAAAAGAAAAGCACGAGAGCAAAATCTCGTGCTTTTTAGTGGGCCATGAGGGATTCGAACCCCCACTGGAGCGGTTATGAGAATGTCGCTAATTTTGAAATCCCATTTTTCTTGTGGAATCTTGTGACTATCTCATAATTCTGAAAAAACGCCTTTGTGTACTTTGACGTAACTTTTGGTGGCTTTTTGTCTCTAAAACGGCTCTTTGTAGGTGAAACGGTAGGTGAAAATTTTCACCTACGAAACTCGACACTTACTGTTACCATTTTGGATTTACATGGCTCACTTTCAAAATGGAAGGTGAGCTTTTTCTTTTGCAGAAATCGGGAAGGGGGGTTCCACATGAACACACCTATACCGAACGCTGCCCGCATCCTCGGACAGACGGGTGTCCTGCGTGCTGACGACGGCGGCAGGCGCAGGATCGGCCGCTGCGGTCACAGCCTTTTTGGCAAGGCCGGTATGGATGGTGAGCAGTGCCATTAAGAAAACAGCACTGTTCCTCATCATGAGCGATACGGATTCCACCTTTAACTTCCTCATCAGCATGGTCTACACCCAGCTTTTCAACCTGCTGTGCGATAAAGCAGACGATGTGTACGGCGGCAAGCTGCCCATCCATGTACGATGCCTTATTGACGAGTGCGCCAACATCGGGCAGATTCCCAATCTGGAAAAGCTGGTGGCGACCATCCGCAGCCGTGAGATCTCTGCCTGCCTTGTTTTGCAGGCGAGAAGCCAGTTGAAAGCCATCTACAAGGACAACGCAGATACCATTGTAGGCAACATGGACAGCCAGATATTTCTGGGCGGCTCCGAACCCACCACCCTGAAAGACCTGTCCGAAATGCTGGGCAAAGAAACGATTGATGCCTTCAACACCTCGGACACCCGTGGCAATAGCCCCAGTTACGGCACTACGTTCCAAAAGATGGGCCACGAATTGTTGAGCCGGGACGAGCTTGCAGTGCTGGACGGCGGCAAGTGCATCTTGCAGCTGCGCGGCGTCAGACCGTTTCTTTCGGACAAGTACGATCTGACCCAGCACCCCAACTACAAGCTGACCTCGGACTATGACCCCAAAAACACCTTCGATATTGAAAAATATCTGAACCGAAAAGAAAAAATCAATCCCAATGATGAATTTGTTGTGATTGATGCTGATTCGCTCCCGCCTGCCTGACCCGGTAGGCGGTTTTATTTTACCCGGACCAGAGAGGTACACCAGCAAATCCACTTCTGCCGCAGTTCGTGGCTCAAAAATGTACGATTTCAGGTGTGTACGGACGGTCTACAACTTTCATTTATAAAGGAGAAACGACTATGGAATTCTTTAACTCTGCTATCGAAGTTCTTCAGACTCTGGTTGTCGCTCTGGGGGCCGGTCTTGGCGTTTGGGGTGCCATCAACCTGCTGGAAGGTTACGGTAACGACAACCCCGGCTCCAATGCTCATGTGCGGTAAAGTAACAAATGATAATTTGATAGACAGCAGCCACTATTTCCGAAACACAGACCAATACGAAAAGCTGATGTGGGGATTTTCCTATATCAGCTTTTGTCTTTCTAAGCATTTTTGGGAAAGTGATGTATTTGTATCTTTCCTATTGACAGCCAGCCTTTGAAGCGATATATTTATCTCGTCAAGCGACAAATACATCTCACCGGAGGACACCATTATGAAAAAAGAACGAAACTCACAATTTGCCTGGGCGTGATATGCGCTCTGCTGGTAGCAATATCTTCATGGTACACGATAGCATTTAACAATTCAAGGTTTATTGTGCCTATGGATTTATCTGAATATGTTTTCAGAGTGCAAGACCTGCCTATGATTATTTCCGGCGTACTTCTTACCTTGTATATTGTGAATATTGTTGTGTTGTTTTTGGAATCTATTAAAACAAACAGGCGTAGGGAATTAACCTTGCAATCCACCAGAACAATAAATCCCAAACTGGGTTTTTTAGGTTTATTAGGATTTGCCGGATTTTTGGGATTTTGGACTTACAGCGTTGACAAGACAATTTTTCCTTTTGTGTTTTTCCTGTTTTTCGGCTTTTTCGGATTTTTCTATGAGGGAAAAATGTCAAATACTCTTATAGATGAACGATACAAAGAAAACAAAATGAAAGCGCAAAGTGTAGCGAACAAAACTTCTCTGTCCATTATTTTTCTTGCAATACTCATTTTGGGACAGGGAAAGCTCATGGATAACCTTGAATATACCTTGAATATACCTTAATTGCTCTTGTTATTGTTATAGCTCTCTCCATAGCACTTGAAATATTCCTTAGCGAATATCTGCTATATCATTATGATAACGATGAACAGTTTGATGAAAGCGAGGAATAAGCGTGCCGGATTTTGAATGTAGATTAAAAAAGTACAGGCTATTAAAGGATTTGACACAAGAGCAGTTAGCGGCACAGGTAGGCGTGCGGCGAGAAACAATTATGCGGCTGGAAAAGGCACAATACAATCCCTCACTTAAACTGGCGATTGATATTTCAAGAGTTGTTGAAGCACCGATTGAAGAAATATTCGTTTTCAAGTGATTTGTGCGGAATTATGCTTATTTTATAGGCAATTGCGCTAATGTTAATCTGCATTGCTTGCGGGTACAATGTCATCGATGAAACAAAAATAGTTTCATCAAAGACGGTT
>ENA-OYWK01000322-OYWK01000322.1-human-gut-metagenome-genome-assembly--contig:-NODE-322-length-29676-cov-9.814321_pt1 | contig 29676 bp, 28 predicted proteins | sample MGYA00244808_ERZ653392 | MGnify/ENA primary metagenome ERZ653392 (study PRJEB26926, sample SAMN06165125) | human gut metagenome | biome: ENVO:00009003; feature: ENVO:2100002; material: ENVO:00002003...
TTATGCGGCTATCCCTTGTGGACTTGCCGTCCGCAAACGGTTTTGACAAACCGTTCGCCGCCAGCAAGTTTGAAAAAGGACAGTTATGCACTGGAAAACATATCTGCAACTTGAAGTTGACAAAGTGCATTTCCCGAAAGATAGATAATGACACCTCGCTTTGGTAGAATTATGCTATCAAAACCAAAGGAGGTATCACCTATGAATTTAGGCGAAAAAATCTACAAACTCAGGAAAGAAAGAAATCTCTCACAAGAAGCTCTTGCAGAGTTTGTGGGAACAACCCGACAAGCAATCAGCAAGTGGGAAAATAATCAAGGATATCCAGAAACAGAAAAACTGCTGTTGCTTTCAAATGTCTTTGAGGTATCTATTGACTTCCTACTGAAAGACGAAAAAACGGAAAGTAGCGCAGATGAAAAGGGCTATTATGTAAGTAGAGAAATGGCTGTTGGCTATATCGCCAACGAGAAAAAGACTTGCAAATATTTTGGTGCCGGATTCGCCTTGTTTGCTTTAGCTGGAATACCCTACACCGTGTTTCAGACAGCGACTGCATGGAAAGTGTTGGGTATGTCCATTTGCATACTTGCAGGAATTATTGCACTTGTCACATCAGCATTTATTCCCAAAGATGAATACAAAGTTTTGAGAAAAGAGCCGTTGATTTTTGATTATGATTTTTTAAAAGGTCTTGCAGATGAATACCAGTTGCAAAAGAAAAAATATGTGATAGTGGCTATTGCCAGTACCGTTTTGTATATCGCAGGGTTGCTGTTACTTGTGTTTACGGTGCGTGGAAATACTCTGTGGAAAGATTACCATGCCTTTGCTTTTTTAGCTTTAGCAGTTGGAATATTTGGCATGGTGTTTTCTTCTGGAACGATGGCAACTTACGAAGTGTTAGTGCATAACGATAGCTACTCAAACCGCTTTTGGTTTAGGCTTAGGCGCAAAGTGCAATCAAAAATCGATAGGTGGTAACACCTGTAATTAAATACAGAAAATCAGACCGTTGACCGGTCGCAATGTGCGAAAAGTTAACGGTCTTTTTTTATCCCAAAAATCAAAAAAGGAGGTCAATCACAATGACAAAACCGAAAACCCTCGATCAGCTTCGAGCCGAAAAGGAACGAGCTGAGACGCAGCTTGCACAGGAACAGCACAAGCTGGAGCGTCTGGAGAACAGAAAGAAGTATCTGGAGAAAGGCGAACGCACCAAGCGCACCCACCGCCTTTGCAATCTGGGCGGCACGATTGAGAGCCTTGCCCCGGAGGTCAAAGATCTCACACGCACCGAAATGACAGAGCTGATGGAACACATCTTTTCTCTGTCCGAAGTCCAGCGAGCCGTCCGTCACATGGCGATTACCCACATCAGCCAAGCAAACAGAGAAAAGGAGTTGAAAGCCGATGGCACTATTTCATCTGAGCGTCACGCAGACTAAGCGAAGCGCAGGACAGTCCGCTATTGCTTCTGCCGCCTACCGTGCCGGGGAGCGATTGTATAGCGAGTATTACGGCGAATACAGCGACTACACCCGCAAGGGCGGCGTGATCTGCTCTGACATTCTCCTGCCGTCCCATGCACCGCCCGAATACGCAGACCGCCAGACCCTATGGAACGCCGTGGAAAAAGCCGAGCGTGGAAAGAACGCCCAGCTTGCATACAGCTTTGACATTGCCTTGCAGAATGAATTTTCCCTTGAGGAAAACATCGCTCTTGCAAGGCAATTTTTGTTGGAGAACTTTGTGAGCCGTGGCATGGTGGTTGACTTCGCCGTACACCAGCCAGACCGGGAGGACGGCGGCATACCAAACCCGCATTTTCATGTGCTTTGCCCCATCCGCCCCATCGAGCAGAACGGCAAATGGGGACTAAAGCAACGCCGGGTGTATGAGCTGGACGAGGACGGCAACCGTATCCGGGACGCAGACGGAAAGTTTGTGTTCAACGCCGTTCCCACTACCGACTGGGGCAGTCCCGAAACGCTGGAACATTGGCGTGAAGCATGGGCGGAGCTATGCAATGCCAAGTTTGCGGAAAAAGGTATTGATGTTCGTATCGACCACCGGAGCTATGAGCGTCAGGGCGTGGAGCTTCTTCCCACCGTCCACGAGGGCGCAACCGTCCGGGCAATGGAGAAGAAAGGCATACGCACCGAGAAAGGCGAGTTCAACCGCTGGATCAGAGCAACCAATGCCGTTATCCGGGACATCAAGAAGAAAATCGCTCTCCTGTTTGATTGGATTGCCGAAGCAAAAGCGGAGCTTGCCAAGCCGCAGGCACCCGACCTTGTTTCGCTGCTGAGCGCCTATTACACCCAGCGCAGAGCCGGGGCATATTCGCAGAAAGGCAAGGTCAGCAATCTAAAGGAGATGAACGAGACTTTCAATTATCTCCGGGCAAACGGCATTTACTCCCTTGAAGATTTGGAAAGCCGTGTCAGCGAACACAGTGCTGCCACAGAGAGCTTGAAGAAAACGCTGGACGAACAGACCGCCCGAATGAAAGCAATTAAGCAGCTCTATGACAGCTCCGCTGCTTTCCAGAGCTTGAAGCCTGTCTATGACGGCTTGCAGAAAATCAAGTTTGAGAAGCCCAGAGCCAAGTACAAGGCAGAGCATGAAGCGGAACTGATACAGTTCTACGCCGCCAGACGAAAGCTGACCGGGGAGTTCCCGGACGGCAAGGTGGATATGAAAAAGCTGACCGAAGAGTATGACGAGCTGGAACAGGCGCACAACACCACCTATGGCGAGTTTAAGACCGTCAGAGACGATTTACACCGTCTTTGGAAGGTCAAGTCATGTGTAGATACTGCCGCCCGATTTAACGAGCGTACAGAGGAACAAATGCACCAAAATCGACCCCAAACACGACACAAAAAGGAGGATATATCCCGATGAATTACACCCAACCACAGATTGATCGGGCGAACGCCGTCAGTCTGGAAGATTTTCTCCGCACACAGGGAGAGACACTTATCAAAAGCGGACGGGAATACCGCTGGAAAGAACATGACAGCCTGACCGTCCGGGGAAACAAGTGGTTTCGCCACAGCCAGAGCAAGGGCGGCTATCCCATTGATTTTGTCATGGAGTTTTACGGCAAGTCCTTTCCCGAAGCCGTCCAGCTTCTGACCGGCGAAAGCGGCGAGGGGCAGACCGAAGCCGCCACAGCACCGCCCACAGCGTTTCACTTGCCCTTGCACAACAGAACAGCCGACAGAGCAATCCAATATCTCACAGAAAGCCGAGGTCTCAACAAAACGCTTGTTGAGGCTTTTCTTCTTTCCGGGGATATTTACGAGGACGCAAAGCGGCACAATGTTGTGTTTGTCGGCAGAGACCGAAGCGGTACGCCGAGATACGCCCATGTGCGAGGAACGGCAGACCCATTCAGACAGGACATTGCCGGGGCTGACAAGTCCTATCCGTTCCGCTATGAGGGAAACGGCAATCAGCTCTTTGTCTTTGAAGCACCGATTGACCTGTTATCATTCATCTGCCTTTATCCGCAGGACTGGCAGAAAAGAAACTATCTTGCCCTGGGCGGCGTTTCGGGCAAAGCCCTTGACCGTTTTCTTTCTGAACGCAAGGACACCCGAAAAGTGTTCCTCTGCCTTGACAGCGACACCGCAGGAAGCGAAGCCTGTACCCGACTGGCACAGTCCATTCCCAGCGAGATCGCCGTCATTCGCCTTGTCCCGGCAAGGAAAGACTGGAACGATGTTCTCCGTCAGCAAGGGGACATTCCCAGCCGCAAATTCATAGCCGAGACAATCACGCTGCGAGAGCTGCCCACCGCCCAGCCTGTTCCCATGCTCCGCATGGCAGATGTGGAGCTGACGAGCGTGGATTGGCTATGGTTTCCCTATATCCCCTTTGGAAAGCTGACGATTATACAGGGCAACCCCGGCGAGGGCAAGACCTACTTTGCCATGCGTCTTGCGGCGGCTTGTACCAACCGAAAGCCTTTACCCGGTATGGAGACCCTTGAGCCTTTCAACATCATCTACCAGACCGCAGAGGACGGTCTGGGCGATACCGTCAAGCCCCGACTGATGGAAGCGGAAGCAGACCTTGAAAGAGTGCTTGTCATTGACGATAGGGACACACCGCTGACCCTTGCCGATGAGCGCATAGCAAGGGCAATCCGGGAAAACAACGCAAGGCTGGTTATCATTGACCCGGTACAGGCGTTTCTGGGCACAGATGTGGACATGAACAGGGCAAACGAGGTGCGCCCGATATTCCGCAGTCTGGGAGACATTGCACAGGCTACCGGGTGCGCTATCGTGCTGATCGGACACCTGAACAAAGCCGCAGGAACGCAAAGCACCTACCGGGGATTGGGGTCTATCGACATTACGGCGGCAGTCCGCAGTCTGCTCTTTATCGGCAAGCTGAAGGACAGCCCCACAACGAGGGTGCTTATCCATGAGAAAAGCTCCCTTGCGCCGCCCGGACAGTCCCTTGCCTTTTCTCTGGGAGACGAGAAAGGCTTTGAATGGATAGGAGCTTATGACATTACCGCTGACGAGCTTCTTGCCGGGACGGACACCGCCAAGACCGAAAGCAAGACCGCACAGGCGCAAATGCTCATTCTGGAACTGCTTGCAGATGGAAAGCGTATGCCGAGCGCAGAGCTGGAAAAGGCAGTCAATGAGCGTGGGATTTCCTCACGCACCATGAGAACGGCAAAGAGCCGTATCGGGGACAGACTTGTGACCGAGAAAGACGGCACAGCATGGGTCTGCTATCTCCGAGACTGACAACAGGAACACGGCAAGCGTGGCAAAGACGGCAAGGGTTTTATAGATACCTTAATGTTGCCGCCTTGCCTTGTTCCCTCATACTGACACCGCCCGATGATGAACAGTCACCGGGCATTTTTCATTTACAGGAGGATTTTGAATGAACAATACCGCAACCAACAGTACCCCTTGCCCGACTGTGAGAAAGCAGATCGGCAAGACAACCTATATCGTCCGTGTGCATTTCAGCGAGACCGCCAAGGAGACAATGGAGGACAAAATCAAGCGTCTGCTCCGTGAGGAAGTCCGCAAAATGTGACTTCTTTTTGAATTTGATGAAAAAGTCCTTGACTTTTCGTCTCTGGCAAAACTCTGAAATCCATATTGATTTCCTGCGGGGCCAGATTAGCCCCATTTGATATCAAAGAGCTCCGGGACCTGATGGAGACGGACGAACTGGAGCTTGACACCCTGGGCGACAGCAAGACGGCGCTGTTCGTTATCATTTCCGATACGGACAGCACTTTCAATTTTGTGGCCGCCCTGATGTATTCACAATTATTCAACCTGCTCTGCGACAAGGCCGATGACTTCTACGGCGGGCGGCTGCCCGTCCATGTCCGGCTCATTCTGGACGAGTTCGCGAACATCGGCCAGATACCAAACTTCGACAAGCTGATTGCTACTATCCGGAGCCGTGAAATATCGGCTTCCATTATTCTGCAGTCGCAGAGCCAGTTAAAGACCATCTACAAGGACGCGGCGGATACCATTGTGGGTAACTGCGACAGCACCTTGTTTTTGGGAGGCAAGGAGAAGTCCACGCTCAAAGAAATATCCGAGCTTCTGGGGAAGGAGACCATTGACTCCTATAACCAGTCCGAAAACCGGGGCGCCCAGACTTCCCACGGCCTCAATTATCAGAAATTAGGAAAGGATATGCCATACTTGTTGATGAAGAGTTCAGTTGCCTTGAATTTTACATGAACAGGGACACGATCAGCTGGATTCTGAAAAAGGTAGGATGTCTGTCAGAAATAACAGCATATCTTTTTTGAGCCACTCACTGGATTACCCAGCGGGTGGTTCTTTTATTAACGCTTCTGTCTGCCATTCCGGTTGGGAGGAATTGGGCTGCCCTTTCCCCGCATACTTTTAGTTCGTTTTGCTTTTTTGGATTTTCTGAGGATTCCCAAAAAGGCAGTAAATTCCGCAGAAGTCAGTTTCTCATAAGGAATTTCCATCTGGTCGCAGAAAACCTGAATAAAGGCTTCCTCTCCGCTGGTTCCCGTCTGCACAAGCTTTTCAAACTTTTGCCGGACTTCGGCTACGGTTTCCTGCCGTTCATCAGCGGTGGTAGCGTCGTTTGTGTGTGCTGTTTGGATGTCTTTTACGATCTTGTCAATGTCTTTATGGACGATGTGATTGAAATAATCCTCTCCGTCTATCTGTGCGACTTCAAGGGTTCGCATATAAAGGTCATCGTCTCCCGGCGCATAGCTTTCCATGACGCTCTGCCGGGCAGCTTCCAGTTCCAGATTCATCTGGCTGACACGCATACCGGCGATACGGTCAACGATAACGGTAATGTCCGTCATGAGCCGGGGAAAACCTTCATGGGTGGCAAGCTCGCAGAGCAGACGGTTGTTGATCCTGCCGCTTCTTAATAGCTCAATCATTTCATCGCTCAAATGGAGCGACTGGAGATCAGAATTAGGGATGGTCTTATTTTCCGACAGCCCCATCAGATAGTCGGTGGACACGCCGTAAAACTCTGCCAGCGTTGCAATCGCAAATGGGCTGATGTCCTTGTAGTCATCGCCCTCATATTTCCCCAGCGCCGACTTGGACAGGCCGGTTTGTTCTGCCAGCTGTTCCAGTGTCAGGTGCTTATCCACCACCCGCAGGTCTTTGAGCCGTTCCGGGATTGACAGTTTTGTGTACATCAAAGCACCCCCTCTCGTCAACATTTTTCAATATTTTTTTCATTATAGCACGTTTCCGAGAGCGTGGAAATATGCGGTTTTTGTGCGCTATTCCAACGTCTTGGACATACGGGAGCAGCCCCCTTTTTTCGGTAAACTGGTTCTTGTCAGGAGACACAGAACCTTGAAAATCGAATGACCGGCTGCAAGGGGTATGACCTCCGGGGAAGTGACGCGATAAAAGGGTTCCCGCAAAATCATGGATTTTGTGACGACGGGAGCGCACCAAAGAGGACAATACGCCGGGAGAAAATCCGGGCAGGAGCGGCTTGCAGACAGACCGGCAGATAGAAAAGTAAACCATGCGGGGCATACCGCACCGCAGCAAATGAATGGAGGTAGATCATTATGAAACTGAATATGAAGGAAAAGAAAATTCTTTACGCTTACGCCTGCCCCAGCCATCACAACACAGTGACAAGGCTGAAATGGCTGACAGCGCTGACCGTTGACCCGGAGGCTAAAGGGCAGATGCTTCATCTGACCAGGAAAATTGAGGCAGAGACAGACGAAAGCTGGTACGACAGCTTCTATCACTGCCTACGCATGGAGATGGATGAGTATTACCGGATCAAGCACCGCCTGCGTGTGCTGAAAGCAAACACCGATTATGAGGAGGAACTGTATGAGGAAGCTGTCTAAATATGAAAAAGAAACCATCATCAACTGGAACGAGGGCGAGAACATTGCCAGTATTTACACCTTCAACGCCAGCTTAAAACGCAGGCTGGAAGATTTCAGTAGGAAGTATCCGCTATTGTGTAGGTTGGAGCGCAGCACACCGGAAGGCAGCGCGACCTATGTGCTGGACAAATCCCGCCTTTCTATCCGGCTGGTGCCGCCGTACAGTGAAGAACGGCTGGCGGCTGCAAGGGAGTACGCAAAGGAACATGGCTTTCAAGTCATACAGACAGAAGAAAAAATTGCTTGAAATGAGGGCGATTAACCAAAAAATACCGGGTCTGCACCCAGTATTTTGAACGGTAATCCCCGCAGGCGTATTCCGTATCCACTTCCTGCGATTGGTGCAGATGTATGGATACGGAGCCGGAAAAGCTGGCGGACACCGTATCAGCGGTGGATGCCGGTTTTTCCGGTGCAGGAGTACAGAGGGATGCAATCCCTTTGTGGCTGGGTGCAGGGGCGGCAGCGCACTGCTGGGGTCAAGGGGCAACGCCCATTGGCAGGTTAAGGGCGGCAGCCATTATCGGGTCAAGGACGAAGTGCCTTGGCGGGTTGAGGGCGGCAGTCCCATCGGGTCAAGGGTGAAACGCCTTGCCCAGGGAAAGTTGATGCCTGCGTCAACTTGTACTGGGTATTACCTGACGCAAAATTCCGCAGGTTTGGCGGCTTCGCCGCCCTCCCCAGCCCGGAACAGCTTTGCAGGAAGGAGGAAAAATGTTTGAAATTAACAAGGCACAATGGGCGCTCCGGGAAGCATGGCACTTACAATCCCCGTCACAATGACCGCCGGTTCGATGTAGAAAACAGCGAACACATTGACGCTGAGCGTGCCAGACAAAATATGTACTGGGACTGCTACCGGGGATTTACCACCCACGACTTTCGGGATAACCCGGAGCAGCCGGATTTCAGCTTTGAGGAAATTGAGCGGATGTATTACTACGAGCATTATGCCGACCATGTAAATGCCCAGAACGCCCGGAATGAGAAAACCCGGCATATTGAGCGCAACCGTACTGTGGATGACCTCTTGAAAAATAACAAGACCTGTCCGGAAGAAAGCATCTACCAGATCGGCACGATAGAGGAATCCGTCTCACCGGAAACGCTGGCGCTCATCGTCAGTGAATTTTATGAAGAATTTGAGCGCCGTTTCGGTTCTCATATCCACATTTTAGACTGGGCGCTCCATCTGGATGAGGGAACACCGCATATTCACGAGCGCCATGTGTTCGACTGTGAAAATCGGTATGGAGAATTGTGTCCCCAGCAGGAAAAGGCGCTGGAGGAACTGGGTATCCCTCTCCCAAAACCGGAGCAGCCCAAAGGAAAGCACAATAACCGGAAACAGACTTTCGATGCAGTCTGCCGGACAATCCTGTTTGACATTGCCAAACGGCATGGACTTCATCTGGAACAGGAGCCGTCCTATGGTGGGCGTGACTATCTGGAAAAGCAGGATTATATCCTGATGAAGCAGAAAGAACAGATGGCGGCGCAGGAGCAAAAGCTGGAAGAACTGACGCTCAAAATCGAGGATGTGGAGACGCTGTTGGAGGATGTTTCCGATGTGGCCTATGACAAGGCAGTGGAGGTCGTGACAGACAAGGTACGGGAACAGACCCAGCTTGAGGATTTGGAAGTGATCGAGAAATACCGAAAGAGCGTGGTATCCCCCAATGCAAAAAATTCGCCGGAAGTGGTGAAGATTGCAAATACCCTACTGGGAAGGGCACGGGAAAAATTACAGCAGTCCGCAGAAAAGATTCTCAAAAAGGTGCAGGCTGTGCTGCTGAAGCCGGAGGTCAAGCAGGCTGGCAAAGAGCAGATTAAGAAAAAAGCCAGAGAATCCATCAAAGAGAAGCTGGCGAAAGGCAAATTGGACGCTGACCGGAAGAACCGGGAGCGATGGGAACGTGAGGGGCGGATCGCCCCGACAAAAAAACAGGATATGGAGTTGTAAGGCATCTGATTTTCTGAGGAAACCGGGTGCCTTTTGTTTTGTTTGGAGGTGGGGAAATCGAATGTATTTGAAACAGTAAAGCAGTCTGTCACGACAAGACAGGCTGCGGAATTTTATGGGATTCCAGTAGGACGGAACGGGATGGCCTGTTGTCCTTTTCACGATGACAGACATCCCAGCATGAAGGTGGACAGGCGGTTCCATTGCTTTGCCTGTCAGGGGGACGGAGATGTGATTGATTTCACTTCCCGCCTCTTTGGACTGGGCAGTAAGGAAGCTGCCTTGAAGCTGGCAGAGGATTTCTCTGTCAGTCTTGACAGCAAAGGTCATGGTCCGCCACGAAAGACAATCATCAAAAGAAAAATCAGCGAGGAAGTGCGATACCGGCAGGCAGAGCAGAAATGTTTTCGGGTGCTGTGCGATTACCTGCGTCTGCTGGAACGCTGGAAAGAAGAATATGCTCCCAAACAGCCGGAGGATGACTGGCATCCCCTGTTTGTGGAGGCTCTGCACAGGCAGCCATATATCGAATATCTGCTGGATATTCTCCTGTCTGACAGCATAGAAGAACGTGCTTCCGTGGTTGCTGAGTATGGAAAAGAGGTGAAGAAAATTGAGCAGCGAATATCAGAATTTACCGCCAGCCACCCGGCAGGCTGTGATGAGCGCAGCCGAGGCCATAGCGCCGGAACAGAGCGCCCAAGATGTGCGGGAGAGCCTTTCTGTCACCGATAAGGGAAAAACCGCCAATACCATCGACAACTGCCGGATCGTGTTCTGCTGTGATCCGCTCCTGCGGGATGCTATCCGGTTAAATCTCCTGACCGACCGGGTGGACATTGTACGGGATTTGGGCTGGCGCAGGAACACCAGCGCCTTAACAGATACCGATGTGAAATATCTTCTCCTCTATTTTGAGCAGAACTACGAGCTGACCAGTGAGAAAAAGATCACAGCTGCACTTTCCATTGTAGCAAACGAAAATTGCTATCACCCGATTCAGGATGTGCTGAACAGCCTTGTCTGGGACGGGACACCCCGCATCCGTTCCTGCCTGCACCACTTTCTTGGCGCTGATGAAAGCGACTATGTGGAAGAAATGCTGAAACACTTCCTGCTGGGCGCTATCCGCCGGGTATTCCGTCCCGGTTCCAAATATGAGGAAATGCTCTGTCTGGTAGGCGGCCAAGGTGCCGGGAAGTCCACTTTCTTCCGCCTGCTGGCAATCCGGGACGAGTGGTTTTCCGATGACCTGAAAAAGCTGGACGATGACCGGGTGTTCCAGAAGCTGCAAGGCCACTGGATCATCGAGATGTCGGAAATGCTTGCCACCAGCAGCGCAAAGAGCATTGAAGAAATTCGCTCCTTTATCAGCCGACAGAAGGAAACCTACCGAACGCCTTATGAATCCCAGCCCAAAGACCGGCTGCGGCAGTGTGTGTTCGGCGGTTCTTCCAACACATTGGACTTCCTGCCGCTGGATCGGGCCGGGAACCGGCGCTTTCTCCCAATCATGATTTACTCGGAGAATGCGGAGGTTCATATTTTGGAGGACGAGGATGCTTCCAGAGCCTATCTTTTGCAGGTGTGGGCAGAAGCCATGACCATTTACCGCAGCGGACAGTATTCCATGAAATTCAGCAAGAGCATCCAGCGTCAGCTGGTGGAGGTGCAGAAGGACTTCATGCCGGAGGATACGGAGGCCGGGCAGATACAGGGCTTTCTGGAACACTACACTGGGAACATGGTCTGTTCCAAGCAGCTGTTCAAGGAGGCGCTGGGGCATACCTTTGACCAGCCGAAGCGGTGGCAGCTGCACAATATCAACGAGATCATGAACACAGTCGTGACCGGCTGGAAGCCTTTCTCCAATCCCAGGATGTTCGCCGGGTACGGCAGGCAAAAGGGTTGGGAATGTGACAATTTCGACAACGAACTGTCCGACAACGAAGGCGGATTTGTGGAACTGAGCGAGGAAGAATGCCGCCAGCTGGAACTTCCGAAGGAGTGGATTGCCTGAGAATGATGGTCTGTTGCCGGGATGGTTGCCAGTTGGTTGCCGGGTTCGTTGCTGGCAAATCTATGGTTTTGATATAGAAAAAGCCCATAAATAAAGGATTTTTCACAAGTATTTTCTGTCCGGCAACGAAAGCAACGAGATTTTACAAGAAAACTTATCAAGCAAAGATTGACAGTCAGATATTCATTTACAGGTTTTTATAGGCTGGTTGCCGGACTTCGTTGCCGGCACACGGTTATCTGGACTGTCACACTATGGAGGTAGCCTATGGAGAAAAACAAGAAGCAGAATAAAAAAGTCCGGTTCGTGGTGGTTCGGGAGTTTTCCGGGGACAAAACCATGCGGGAAGCCTTTGAGCAGCTGATCGAGCGCCAGACCTGCGAACACTTCGAGGAATGGTTAGAACATCGGGAAATGGCACAAAAAGCGGCGTAAAGCGGTTGAATCAGGAACGGGGACATGGTATTATAATGGTATCGTGTCCCTGTTCATAGAAGGAGAACACTATGAGCAGGAAAAAACAAGTCAATCAAAAAATCACAGCGCTTTACTGCCGTATCTCTCTGGACGATGGCAGCGATAATGAGAGCATGAGCATTAGCAACCAGAAACTTATGCTCCGGGACTTTGCCGAAAAAAACGGGATGTTCCAGTATGAGTATTATGTGGATGACGGTTATACAGGCCGCAACTTCAACCGTCCTTCCTTTCAGCGTATGATTGCTGATATTGAGGCGGGAAAGATTGGCTGTGTCATCACAAAAGACCTGTCCAGACTGGGCAGAAATTATATCGAGGCCGGCAGCTATATCGAAATCTTTTTCCCCAAACACAATGTACGATATATCGCCATTACAGACGGAGTTGACAGCCTGACCCGCCAGGAAATGGACATCACGCCCTTTAAGAATATCCTGAATGATATGTACAGCCGGGATATTTCCAAAAAGGTGCTGGCGGGGCGTATGACCCGTTCCCGGCAGGGAAAGTTTTGTGGTGGGCAGCCGCCTCTCGGATTGATGCGTGACCCGGATGACCGGGGGCATTTGATCCTTGACCCGGAGACGGCGCCGGTGATCCGAAAAATCTATGACATGGCGCTGGACGGCTGGGGCTGTATGCGGATCGCAAAGCAGCTCATGGATGACAAGGTTCCTATCACGAGGGTAAAGAGCAATACGGAATGTGACGTCAACTATTATGCGTGGGGCGGTGCAAGGATCAGTCATATCCTGCGAAACCCATTCTATAAGGGCGCACATCTGGTCTGCCGGACACATCAGAAAGGGATTCGTTCCAACACCTATGACATTATCCCCCGTGAGGACTGGGAAATCATTGAGGATTGCCATGAAGCAATCGTTTCCCCGGAAGAATGGGAGCAGGTGCAGTCAATCATTGACCGCAGACCTACCATTATGAAAGGCAACTCCTGTCCCTTCTATAACCTGTTCCACGGTATCATTTACTGTGCTACCTGCGGAAAGTCCATGCAGGTGCGGTATGAAAAGGTGGGCAGAACCGGAAAAAACCGTTTTACCGGCGAGATGCGGGAGCCGATTGACAAGGCGTATTATATCTGCCAGACCTACAACCGGCTGGGCAAGAACGCCTGCACCAGCCATAAGATCGAGGCAAGGGATTTGTATGACCTTGTTCTGAAGGACATTCAGGAACTGGCGGCACAGGCTCTCAAAGATGCCGACGCATTTTATCAGCGACTGAGCAGCCGGATGGAGCGCCGGTATCTGATAGACGCTTCCCAGACGCAGAAAGAACGCCAGCGGCTGGAAGCCAGAAATCAGGAGATTGACGGGATGTTCCTGAGCCTTTACACCGATAAGGCTAAAGGGATACTGACCGAGCAGCGTTTTATGAAGCTGACGGCGGCGCTGGAACAGGAGCAGGAAGCCAACCAGAAGCGCCTGCAAGACCTGATGTTGATGATGCGACACTCTGACGAACAGGAAAGCGAAGTCCGCACCTTTATCCGGGAAATCCGGCGCTACGCCGCCATTGAAGAACTGGACGAGGCGGTGCTGAACCGGCTCATCAGCAAGATTCTGGTGGGTGAAGTCAAGAAGATTGACGGACAGAAAGTGCAGGAAGTCAGGATCATTTATAACTTTGTCGGAGAAATCCCGGAGATTACAGAATAATCAGTGATCCCCATCTCTCAATCAATGAGGGATGGGGATTTTTTCTTTGCCGTCGTCCGGCAGATGTTACATTAAATTTTCCAAAGTGGATTGCAATTATAATTCATTGATTGTTTCAGTAATTGCCATGTTTCGAATCCGCTTCGCTGGGGCATGAACCGCAAGAGCTGCGGCAGCAAATACGAATAGAATGATAAGGCAGAGCGTCATTCCTGGCAGATGCCATGTCATGCCAAAATAGCGTGTAATGAGTCGAGCGTACAGCATACGGCTCAGCAGCAGACCGGCAATACAGCCGACAATCAGCCCGGAAACAGCATAGGTAAAGGCTTCCGCAGCAACCATCCGAGTAAGCTGACTGCCATCCATTCCAATTGCACGCATGACGCCATACTGCTTTGTACGGGCAGAAACGCTCATCGAAATGCTGTTGACAATATTAAAAAGAGAAATCAGTCCAATAATCGCCAGAAAACCATATACGACAATTCTGGAAGCCAGATAGGTAGCAGCTTCCTGCGAATTACGCTCTCGCACATCCGATACAATGATCTCGTCTGTTGCAAGGTGGGCAATTTGCATTACAGTCTGCTCTGTTGCTGAATCGTTCAGCAAAACGCCGATCATATTATAGTTCTGCGCTCCGACCAGACGGTCAAATAGCGCCTGTGGGCAGATGACTGTAACATCATCCGGGAACATTCCCTCCGAAAAAGCCCCCACAATGGTAAGGTCTCTTCCGCTTATATAAACGGTATCTCCAACCTTCAACGGGTTGTTTTTATTATAGATCGTCATGACTTCGTTGCTGCTGGCTGCCTGATCGGCCATCCTGCCTGCTACAACGAGATCCCTGCTTTTTTCCATCATAAAATCATCGTAGGAACCCAGCACCACATGCTCTACCTCTTTCTGCGGACTGCTGGCAGGAGTGTTGGTAAGACCGGTTGCGCCCCAGACATACCCAACACCCGGAATCGCACGCAGCTGTTCTGCCATACTGCGGGACAATACCTGTTCGTTTCCGTACCCGTTCAAGAGAATATCCGGCTGCCACGGAGCTTGACCGGGCAAAAGCAAGCCGGCAAATTTAAGCAGTACAGAAAAGCAGAGCACCAAAACAATACTGAGTGCAAAAGAAGATGTCATTAAAAACAGGTTCTTTTTACCGGCAATGGCGTGATGGGCTCCCAACGACAACTCGATTTTTCCAAAGCTATAGTTTGAAGCATGACGCGAAGCGGAAAGATTCTCTCCCGTGCCGGAGACCGCCGCCACAGGTGAGACCCGTGCCGCCCGTCGCGCCGGTGACTCTGCCGCCAGCAGGACGGTCACGATACCGACCACGATGCCACTGACTAAACCTACAGGACTGATTTGAAAAACCGGTGTTGTGGAAAACTCGCCACCGATGCCATAATGCAGCGCCGCGCAAATGCTCCAGCTGGCAAGTGTGCCAAGCAGAACGCCTACGGGCACAGCCGTTTTGCACCAGTTAAGCGCTTCTAAACGGACAAATCGGATAATTTGAGATTTGCTCATGCCGATACAGCGCATCATTCCGAAGAACTGGATTCGTTGTGCCAGATTGCTGTTCATGCTGCCGGAGATCATCAGTACACCTGCCAGAAGAACCAGCACAAACAGAACTGCGGCAAGGCTGTAAACATTTTTTGCGGCGCTGCTATCGCTATGTCCGGCGATAGCCATCACACCGGTGTTTTCTGAGACAGCATTTTCCGGCAGGTTATGCTGTGCCGTCAGTTCCGGGATTGCTTTAGCTGCCTTAGACGCGCTGGTAAACTGGACATAATATGACGTTTGAAGATTATGGACGTTGTTCTGCTCCATCAGCGCTGCAAATGCTGTGCGCGGCAGGTAGGCATCCATCAAAGAATATTGCCCGGAATAGTAGCTTTCCTCCACACCGCCCAAACCGGACACTGTAAAATCCCAGTCTCCGGACGGCGTACGTAGTGTAACAGTGTCCCCAACTGCAACTTGAAGGACACGCGCTGCATTGCTGCTGAGCATGATTTCGCCCATTCCCTGCGGAAAGCGTCCTTCGGCGGCACCAGTTGAATTCATTGTCAGATAGGATTCATCAATACCATAAAGTACAACCCTTTTTCCGTCCATGCGGTAGGGCAGTTCTCCGTCCGGGTTAAATATCGTAACTGCACCAATCGAAACCACATCATCCCGCTCCGCAATTTTCAGGGCTGTTTCTTGAGAAATGCCGTCCAACTCTATGTGCCAACTTCCGTTTTTGCCGGTCATTCGGTCGCTTTGGGTTCGAATCATCATATCCGCCACGCTAAAAATTGCTGTCACCAGAAATATCGAAATAATGACACACAGAATGGTCATCCGATTCTGCCGTTTCCGCACCTTTGCAGAGATCGGCACAAGGCTTAAATAGCTTTTCATTCCCGGCACCTCCCAAAATCGGTGAGGTTACCGTCCGATACCTGCAATACCCGGTCAGCCGTTTGCGCGATACTACGGTTGTGGGTAATCATAATAATCGTCTGCTCATACTTTTTGGATGCTTCTTTCAGCAGGGCAATGACCTCGCTGCTGTTCTGGGTGTCCAGATTGCCGGTCGGCTCGTCAGCCAGGATCAGGGCTGGCCGGGTAATGAGCGCACGGCCAATCGCCACACGCTGCTGCTGTCCGCCGGAGAGCTGGCTGGGCAGATGGTTCCGGCGCTCTTTCAGGTTCAGTACCGCAAGAAGTTCTTCCAGATATTTCTTATCCGGCTTCTGGTAGTCCAGCAGCACCGGGAAGATGATGTTCTGCTCCACCGTTAACTCCGGCACAAGGTTAAACGCCTGAAAGATAAAGCCAATGTTCCTGCGGCGGAATACCGTCAGCTTGCGCTCGTCCATGGCAAAAATGTCCTTACCGTCGATCAGCACCTTGCCGGTCGTGGGCGTGTCCAGCGCGCCGATCATGTTCAGCAGCGTACTTTTGCCGGAACCGGATTCCCCCACGACGGCCACATATTCCCCCTTGGGAACGGAAAAACTGACATCCTTCAAAGCCTTGACTGCGGTTTCTCCGCTGCCATAGGTCTTACAAATGTTTTTGACCTCTAATAAATTCATCGTGCATATACCTCTTTCTTCATGTTTTGCGAAATAGGCGGGCTGCTTTTGTTTTTCCTGCCTATGAGGAAAGGATAGCACCGAAATATTACTGTAACCCTACACTCAGCCTACAATTTTGTAGGAATTAAAAAATTCATGGTGAAGGTCGTGCCTTTTCCAAGTTCACTGTCCACCTCAATCGTGCCGCTATGGGCTTCCACGATGGTCTTTGCCAGCGGCAGGCCCAGCCCGATGCCCTGCTTGTCCTGGGAAAAGCGGCTGCGGTAGAACCGCTTGAAAATATGGTGCAGGTCCTCCGGATGGATGCCGCAGCCGTTGTCCTTTACGGCGATCTGAACGGCATTGGGCAGAGCTTTCCATGTAATATGAACCGCGTCGCCGCTCTCCGTATGGTCGAGGGCGTTTTTCACGATGTTGTCAATGGCCTCGGTCAGCCAGTCGCGGTCGCAGAAAAGAAGGACCTCCTCCGGGCCGGACAGGACAAGTTCTTTATGCTCCTGTTTGGCCCGGTATGCGAAATGCAGCTCAACATCCCGCAGCATATCCGCCACATTCTCGGCCCCCTTTTCCAGCGTGACGGAACCGGCGTCCAGCCTTGTGATCTTCAGCAGGCTCTGCACCAGCGTTTCCATGCGGTCAAGCTCCTGCTCAGACAGGTCAGCAAATTCTTTCACGGAGGACGCTTCTATATCTTCCTCATGAAGCAGGCCATTATAAATATTCAGTGCCGCCAGCGGTGTTTTCAGCTGGTGGGAAATATCGGAGATCGTATTTTTCAAAAATTCCTTTTCCCGAAGCTCGTTATCTGCGTGGGCGTTCAAAACCGCCGCCAGGGAATTGACGGAATGGAACAGCCGATATAGCTCCCCCTCACTGTCGCATTCAATACGTGCGTTGCTATCCCCGTCAAGATACACATTGATCTGGGATACCGCCTGTTCCATGATCTTATTCTGCTTTTTGAAATAGGAGCAGCAAACCACCCATATAGCCGCCGCTGCCAACAAAAAAATAAACAGCAGGCACAAAGAAAGCCTTTGATAGCGCAGCCATAAAAAGCCCTGTGCCAGCAGGAGGGATGCTGCCCAGATAACCGATACCGCAAGAAACAGATTTCTGATATCCTTATTTGCAAGTATTTTCATAGGCTGCCTCACCCTACTACATTCCATTTATAGCCCATGCGACGGACGGTCAGGAGCATCTGCGGGTCACTGGGGTTATCCTCAATCTTCATGCGAAGCCGCCGCATATACACGGTGAGGGTGCTGCTGTCGATATAATTTCCGTCGCAGTCCCACAGTTTATCTAATATCTGCTCCTTGGTAAGCACCGTATTGGGGTTTCGCATAAACAGGCACAGCAGCTTGTATTCAGCAGCGGTCAAATCCAACAGCTCCCCATTTTTGAAAGCCTGACCCTGCAGCAAAAGAACCTTGATTCCGTTCGATTGCAGTTCTGTGTCCGTTGCGCTGAAATCCTTTGCACGGCGAAGCAGGGCATTGACCCGTGAAACCAGGACTCCAAGCTTGAAGGGCTTGGTGATATAGTCGTCGCCGCCCATATCCAGCCCCATAATGATACTCGTTTCTTCGTCCGAAGCGGTCAGAAAGATGATCGGCACCTTGGAAACCTGCCGCACCCGTTTGCAAAATTCAAAGCCGGTGCCGTCCGGCAGGGATACATCCAGTACCAACAAATCATACCTGCCATCCGCCCACAGCGCATCCGCTTCTTTCAACGTTCTGGCAATATTCAATTCAAATCCCTGCTTCTTGAACGCAAAGGAAAGCCCGTTGATCAGGCTCAAATCATCTTCCAAAAGTAATATCTTACTCATGCTTCTGTTCCTTTCCCTGTTTCGTCCGGCCATCAATCGGCTTTTCCGCAGTTTTGGGAATCAGCCAAACACCGGCCATCTTTACAGCGCTGGGGATACGACCACCAGCGCAATAATAATTTACCCTACGAGGTGACACGCTCCATTTCTCAGCGGCCTCTTTCAATGTCATATAATCCATTTCGCACCTCCATCGAGTATATTATAGTTCTGCGTTTCGAACAATGCAAGGCAGAAAACATGAATAAGAAAAGGACAAGCACTATGAAAGACTGCTTTCTTTGATAGTGCTTGTCCTTTTTTGAATTTACCACTTGACATTGTGGCAAAGAGCTGATGACACAGGACGAATTGGCAGTGATGGACGGAGGCAAGTGTATCTTCATGCTGCGGGGCGTGCGCCCGTTTCTTTCGGACAAGTACGACCTCACCCGGCATCCGAATTACAGATACACGGCCGACGCCGACCCTAAAAATGTCTTTGACATGGAACGGTACATGAAGAAGCAGCGCGCCGTGGTTAAGCCCACGGACAGCTTCGATGTGTACGAGATTGATGTAACGGAATAGCTCAAATACATTTTTAGGAGGATATGATTTATGGAATTTTTCAACAGTGCAGTTGATGTTTTGCAGACTCTCGTGATCGCCCTGGGAGCGGGCCTTGGTATCTGGGGCGTGGTGAACCTTCTGGAAGGTTACGGCCAGGACAACCCTGCCAGTAAGAGCCAGGGCATGAAGCAGCTCATGGCCGGAGGCGGGGTTGCCCTGATCGGCATGACCCTGGTGCCTCTGCTGGCCGGGCTTTTCGGTTAAGCGCGGGGCGTGATCGCTTATGGGCGGCATACTCGACAAACTCGATGAATGGCTGCGCGGGCTGCTCACCGAGGGGATCATGGGAAACCTGTCGGGCATGTTCGATACGGTGAATACCAAAGTAGGCGAGATCGCCGGAGAAGTGGGACAGACGCCGCTGGCATGGAACAGCGGCGTCTTTTCCATGATCCGGAACCTCTCCGAAACGGTGATCGTCCCGATTGCCGGGGTTATCCTTACTTTTGTGATGTGCTATGAGCTGATCCAGCTTGTGGCAGAGAAAAACAACATGCACGACGTGGATACCTGGATGTTCTTCAAGTGGATATTCAAGACCTTCTGCGCGGTGCTGATCGTAACCAATACATGGAATATCGTCATGGGGATTTTCGATGTGGGCCAGAGCGTGGTCAACCAGAGCGCAGGCGTCATCATCGGGGAGACCGCCATTGACATTGACAGCGTTATCACGGATATGGAGGCGCAGCTGGAGGCTCTCTCCACGGGGGAGCTGTTCGGCCTCTGGTTCCAGTCCCTCTTTGTGGGCCTGACCATGAACGCCCTTTCCATCTGTATCATGCTAGTCATCTACGGCCGTATGATTGAGGTGTATTTGACGACCTCCATCGGGCCGATCCCCCTTGCGACCATGACCAACCGGGACTGGGCCTCTACCGGGCAGAATTATTTGAAGTCCCTGTTCGCCCTAGCGTTCCAGGCATTTTTGATTATGGTCTGCGTGGGGATTTATTCGGTCCTGGTACAGAGTATCGCCACGGACGGGAATCTTTCCGGGGCGATCTGGGCCTGCATGGGATACACTGTCCTTCTGTGTTTCGCGCTGTTCAAGACCGGCAGCCTCAGCAAAAGTCTGTTCGGGGCGCATTAAGGAGGTATGATAGATTGGCGTATGTAACGGTCCCGAAGGACCTGACAAAAGTAAAATCCAAAGTCATGTTTGGGCTGACGAAACGGCAGCTCATCTGTTTTGGGACGGCGGTACTGATCGGAGTGCCGCTTTTCTTTTTGCTCCAGAGGACGGCGGGGTCCAGTACCGCCACGTTCTGTATGATCGTGGTCATGCTGCCCCTGTTCCTTCTGGCAATGTATGAACGGCATGGGCAGCCGCTGGAAGTGGTCGCTGCCCAGATCATTCAGACGGTTTTCATCCGTCCGAAGGAGCGGCCATACCAGACCAATAACTTCTATGCCGCCCTGGAGCGGCAGATACAGGTGGAAAAGGAGGTGCGGAGGATTGTTCGCAAAGCTCAAAGGACTGTTCCGGGGAAAAAAGCCGGAGGCGGCCCCGGAAAAGGCGGGGCGGAAACTGACCGCTGCTGAACGGCGGGAAATACGGAAGGTCATAGAGTCAGCCAGGGGCAACGGAAAGCCCCACTCGGCCCAGGACACCTTACCCTTCCGGCAGATGTACCCGGACGGGCTGTGCAGGCTGGATGATACGACCTGGAGCCGCTGCATTGAGTTTGAGGATGTGAATTACCAGCTGGCGGGCCAGGACGACCAGACAGCGATCTTTGAGGCTTTATGCGATATGTATAACGCCCATGATTCCTCTATCGGCATGGAGCTGACCCTTGTGTGCCGGAAGGTGAACCGGGCGGATTTCCGGAAACGGATCGAGATTGCCGCCCAGGGGGACCCATTCGACGGGGTACGCGCCCTTTATACGGAAATGCTCCGGGCGCAGCTGGAACACGGCAACAACGGCATGGTCAAGACAAAATTTCTGGTGCTGACCATCGAGGCGGCGGATATCAGGACCGCCAGGGCCCGGTTCTCCCGGATCATCCTGGACGGGCTGGGCCACTTCAAGGTCATGGGCGCGCTGGCAAAGGCGCTGGACGGCCGGGAATGGCTGGCGGTGCTGCATGGCGTCCTCCATCCGGACGGGGAGCGCTTCTCCTTTGAATGGGACTGGTTGGCGCCTTCCGGCCTCCATGTGAAGGATTTTATTGTCCCTTCCTCCTTCCGCTTCGGCGAGGCCAGGCGGTTCCGGATGGGCGGGAAATACGGCGCGGCCAGTTTTCTGCAGATCACGGCGCCGGAGCTCAATGACCGGGTACTGGCCGACCTGCTGGATACGGACAGCTCCATTTTTGTGAGCCTCCACATCCGGAGCCTGGACCAGAACGAAGCCATCAAGACCGTCAAACGGAAGATCACGGACCTGGACAGCATGAAGATCGACGCTCAGAAGCGGGCGGCCAGGGAAGGGTTTGATATTGATATCATCCCTTCCGACCTTGCCACCTACGCGGGGGAGGCAAAGAACATCCTCCGGGATTTGCAGAGCCGCAATGAAAGGATGTTCCTGCTGACCTTCCTGGTGGTGAACGTGGCGGACACCCGGCAAAGATTAGAGAACGATATCCTCCGGGCGTCCAGTGTGGCGCAGAAGCATAACTGCCATCTGGTGCGGCTGGACTTCCAGCAGGAGCAGGGGCTTGTGTCGGCGCTGCCGCTCGGCGTCAACCAGGTAAAGATTCAGCGGGGGCTTACCACTTCCTCCGTGGCGATCTTCGTCCCCTTCATCTCCCAGGAGCTCTTTCAGGGCGGCGAGGCGCTGTATTACGGCCTCAACGCCACTTCCGGCAACATGATCCTGGCGGACCGCAAGCAGCTCAAAACGCCCAACGGCCTGATCCTGGGTACGCCGGGCAGCGGCAAGAGCTTTTCGGCAAAACGGGAAATCCTCAACGTGTTCCTGGTGACAAAGGACGATATCATCATCTGCGATCCGGAGGCGGAATATTTCCCGGTTGTCCGGCGGCTCGGCGGCCAGGTCATCAAAATATCGCCGACCAGCAGCCAGTATGTGAACCCGATGGATATGAGCCTCAACTACTCCGAGGATGACAACCCGCTTGCCCTGAAAAGTGATTTTATCCTCTCTTTCTGTGAGCTGGCGGCAGGCGGCCGGAACGGGCTGGAGCCGGTGGAAAAGACGGTGATCGACCGGGCGGTCCGCACTGTCTACCGCCCTTACCTGGCGGACCCGAAGCCGGAGAATGTCCCCATCCTGGAGGACCTGTATGACGAAATCCTGCGGCAACCGGAGCCGGAGGCGAAGCGGATCGCCGCCGCCCTGGAGCTGTATGTGCATGGCAGCCTGAATGTCTTTAACCACCGGACCAACGTGGATATCAACAACCGCCTGGTCTGCTTCGATATCAAAGAGTTGGGGAAACAACTGAAAAATCTGGGGATGTTGGTCATCCAGGACCAGGTATGGAACCGGGTCACGGTGAACCGGAGCGAGGGCAAGGCTACCCGGTACTATGTGGACGAGTTCCACCTTCTGCTCCGCGGCGAGGTGGGGTCCTGGAGCGTGGAGATTTGGAAACGCTTCCGCAAATGGGGTGGCATCCCCACGGGGATCACTCAGAACATTAAGGACCTTTTAGCCTCCCCGGAGATCGAGAACATTTTTGAAAACAGTGATTTTATCTATCTTCTGAACCAGGCGAGCGGGGACCGGAAAATCCTCTGCGAGCGGCTGAATATCTCCACCCAGCAGGCGGCGCATATCAGCAATGCGGGCCCCGGCGAGGGCCTGATCTTCTTCGGGAACGTGATCCTGCCCTTCGCAGACCACTTCCCCCAGGACAACGAACTTTACAGTATTATGACCACCCGCCCCGGTGAAGCCGCGGCGGAAACAGAAGAAGGAGGACACGATGGAAAATAAGAAAAACCAGTATGTGATCGGGAAAAACGTATATGAGAAGCACATCGACGATGAAGTACACCTGTACGGGCTGATCCATCAGCTGGCGGCCCAGGCGGAACGGATCAGGGACGAGGAAGATGTATTCCACCTTTTGGATACCGTGAAAAAGTATGGGGCGATTGCCGATGAAATGTTTGACGGCTGGGGTATCCCCGGCCGTTATTTGGTATTCGGCGAGAAAAAGGACCTGGAGGGCCTGCGGGAAAAGGAACTCACAAAGCTGTCCGATATCCTGGCGGAGCATGACGCGGAAAATATGTCGAAAGCTCTGGAACAGGCGTCCTGGAACCTGCCCTACATCATCCACGGCAGCAGCTTCCGCATGCTGGTGGGCAGTATCTTTGAGCTGCTGGCCCGCTACTGTTCCCTGAAGCGGCGTATCCTGGAAGTCAAAACCGAAAAGGATTTTCTCCGCCTGCAGAAGCAGACGGCAAAGGAGGGCAACGCGGTTCCCCGCCTGTGCCGCTCCTGGGGCGTCCCGAAGGACGGGGAAGTGACCGCTCATGATGTTTTGGAGCGGGCGATCCGCAATAAGCACCTGACCCCGGTGCGTGAAGCAGACCTGGTCCTGGTATGTGTGGAGGACGGTTCCGATGACGCGGAGGGCTCTGCGGATTTGGAGGATATGGATATCCCGGATGACTTCGATGACCTGGATGATCCCGGCGAGGGCTGGGATGAATGAGCTGACCCATGTGAGCCTGTTTTCCGGCATTGGCGGGCTGGACCTGGCGGCGGAGGCGGCCGGGTTTACAACCGTCTGCCAGTGCGAATGGGCGGACTATCCCTATTCCGTCCTGGAAAAGCACTGGCCGGAAGTCCCCAGGTTCCGGGATATCACGACATTCACGAAGGAGGCGTTTTTTGAGAAAACAGGACTTGAAACCGTTACCGTCATCTCCGGCGGATTCCCCTGCCAGCCCTTCTCCACCGCAGGCCGGAGGAAAGGGTTTGAGGATGAACGCTACCTGTGGCCGGAGATGTGCAGAGTTATTACCGAGCTGCGGCCCCGTTGGGTGCTTGGGGAAAATGTTGCTGGCTTCATCAATATGGGGCTCGACAAAACGATCTTTGACCTGGCAAAAGCGGGATACGCTGTTCTCCCATTCGTATTTCCGGCTTGCGGCGTCGGCGCATGGCATGAGCGCCAGCGAACTTTTATCGTCGCGGCTGATGTTTCCCACGCCCCTTGCCTCCGACAAGGGGACTGCCAGGGACGCGGCAAGCCTGGATGTGTTCCTGTCCGAAAATGGGATTTTCCGCAAGAGGAACAAAAACGGGGCGATCTGGAGCCTGTCCCTGTCGGCGGCGGTGTTCTATATGACCCCGGTGGCGTCAGACGGGTTCCGCTCCACCCTGAAACCATCGGCCTACAATCCGGCGAAGCACAACGGGAACCTGTCGGCGCAGATGGTATTCCAGGAGCGGCCGGTATCGGATACGGCGGCGCTGAACCCGGACTGGGTGGAATGGCTTATGGGATTCCCGAAAGGATGGACGGACGTATCCTCTGGGCCGCCGAACCGGAAGGAATCCCCCGCATGACCGAGCGCATGGATGACCGGGCACTGCGACTGAAAACTTTGGGAAATGCGGTCTGCCCGCCCCAGGCCTATCCCATTTTTCGCTATATCGCCATGATCGAGAATGGCACCTGCGGCGACTTCTGCCCCTATGGAAAGGAGGGTGACTGCCTATGAGGGAACTGAAAGCGACCGATAAGATCACGCAGAAAATGACCCGTGACGGTGCGGTATCGGAAAACCTTGCCACGGGAGAGATGGAACATATCAGCAGCCGGGAGCCGGAAACGGAACTGTCCGCTTCTTCGGAAGAATCCGCTGGCACGGCTACTGACCTTGCCCTGCGTGCGGCGGAACACCATGAGAAGAAAAGCGCACGAAAGGCGGAAAAGGCTGACACCCAGGCGGTGCGGGATGGTTCTGCCGCAAGGCAGCGCCCGTCCTCCCGCCTGCAATTTACCGAGGAAGAACGTGCCGATCCCGCACTTGGAAAGTACATCGACCGTTCCGACCGTGCGGCGGACAGGCTGGACGCGGCAAAGGCCGCTATCCCCACAAAGAAAGTTCTCCGTACCGAGCGTGTTTTTGACGAGACAGCCGGAAAAGGCAAAACGCAGCTTCACTTTGAAGAAGTGGAGAAACGCCCCAACGGACGCCTGCGGCACAATCCGCTTTCTCGGCCGGTCCATGAGATTGTCCACGCTGCCCACGCGAAGGTGCATGAGGTAGAGCAGGAAAATGTGGGTGTAGAGGCCGGACACAAAGGCGAGGTGTTGACGGAACGCGGGTTTGCCTACGGAAAAGGCAAAGTCCGTGCCGCCGTCCACCATCACCGCACAAAGCCCTGGCGTGACGCGGCGAAGGCAGAGCAGGCTTCTTTTAAGGCAAACGCCGACTACCTTTACCAAAAGGCACTGCATGATGATCCTGCATTGGCGGCTTCTAACCCGATATCCCGCTTTCTGCAGAAACAGCGGATCAAGCGGAACTATGCAAAGGAGCTGCGACAGGCAGAGACAACCGCAAAGAACACAGCGGCCACGGCGAAAAGTGCGGCGCAGAAAGCAAAGGACGCCTTCAAGGAAACATTCCTCTACATCAAACACCATAGCCGGGCGGTGCTGTTGGTGATCGGCATTGGCGCCTGTGTTGCTCTGCTGTTTGGCGGGGTATCTTCCTGTTCCATGATGGCAGGCTCCGGTGTGGGCGGTGTATTTACTTCCTCTTATCTCTCCGAGGATGCGGATATGCTGGCTGCAGAGGCGGCCTACTGCGAACTGGAGCAGGAGCTTCAATATGAGCTGGACCACTATGAGGCTCTGCACCCCGGATATGACGAATACCGTTTTGACCTGGACGAGATCGAGCATGACCCTTATGTGCTGATCTCCATTCTCACGGCGTTCCATGAAGGGGTGTTCACCATCGACGAGGTTCAAGAGGAACTGCAAATGCTCTTTGAAAAGCAGTACATCCTGACGCAGACCGTGGAGGTGGAGGTGCGCTATCGGACGGAGACACGGACAGACAGCGAAGGAAACGACTATGACGTGGAAGTACCGTACAACTACTATATCTGCAAGGTAAAGCTGGAAAACTTCGACCTTTCCCATGTGCCTGTCTATATCATGGACGAGGAAATGCTTTCCCTGTATGCGGTCTATATGGCAACGCTGGGAAACCGGGAAGATTTGTTCCCCGGCTCCGGCTATGTAGATAAGTACACCAAACCGCCCACCACCTATGATATCCCGCCTTCCGCACTGGAAGATGAAACCTTTGCGGCGCTCATTACCGAGGCGGAGAAGTACATCGGATATCCTTATGTCTGGGGCGGCAGCAATCCGAACACTTCTTTTGATTGCTCCGGCTTCGTATCCTGGGCACTGACGCAAAGCGGCGTCTGCAATACGGGCAGGTTGGGAGCCCAGGGGCTCTACAATATTTCCACCCCGGTATCTTCTGCCAACGCAAGACCCGGCGACCTGATCTTTTTCGTCGGCACTTACGATACACCGGGCGTTTCCCATGTGGGTATCTATGTGGGCGGCGGAAAAATGCTGCATTGCGGCGACCCCATCCAGTATGCAGATATCAACACAAGCTACTGGCAATCCCACTTTTACGCTTTCGGGCGACCGCCCTACAACTAAAAAACGATATGGAGGTAATTTGATTTATGGCAACGACACAGAAGATCCGCAATGACATTGCGAAAACCAAAGAAAAGATCGCGGAGCAGCAGAAACGCCTTCGTGCACTGGAGGCCCAGCTTGCGGAGGAAGAAAATCTGGAAATCGTCCGCATGGTGAAAGCCGTGAAGATGGACAACAAGGAGCTGACCGCTTTCCTGAAAGCCTATGCCAGCGGTATGATTTCCCTGCCGGAAGGTATGCTGCAGGAGGGCAACACCGAGAATGAGGAAACGGAGGGATACGAGGATGAAGCATAACTTTATGACAAAAATGGTATCGGCTCTTTTGGCGGTGGTGCTCAGCACTGCCGCTTTTTCTGTCACCGCCTTTGCCAGCGGCGGCGAGGAAAGCACGGAGTCCGTGGCTGAACAGGAAACAGCCGAGGAAGTTTCTGATTTGCTTTCCGCTCTGGCAGGCAGCCAGGTCACGGTATCCGTCACCGAGGACGGTATCCAGTTCAGTTCCGGCAAAAATGACTCCGGGCAGGCCGGCACCGTCACCACGGGCGGCGGCAATCTGAATGTCCGCACGGGTGCTGGAATGGACTACACCGCCTTCACTCAGCTTCCCAACGGAACGACCGTGAGGGTGATCGGCACGGACGGCGACTGGCTGAAGGTCATCCTGCCGGAGAAAGTCGGCTATGTCTATTCCGGCTACATGACGGTAAGTGACGGCGAGGCTGGTTCCGGGGAAGGTCCTTTCTCTCTGGACGCGGAAACATTGGAAAATCTGCTGGGGATGCTGGGCGGCGGTCTGAATAGCGGTGCCGCCCTGACACCGGACGGGAACCTTTCGCTGATTGACGATATTGGCAGCCCGACCGCCAGTGGCAAACAGTTTATTACAGTAGAAACGAAGAACGGCAATGTGTTCTATCTCATTATCGACCGTGACGACGAGGGCGAGGAAACCGTGCATTTTCTGAACCAGGTGGATGAAGCCGACCTCATGGCACTTACGGAGGATGGGGAAAAGGCGGAAACGCCCATTGTCTGCACCTGTACAGAAAAGTGCCAGGCCGGAGCGGTCAATACCGCTTGCCCAGTCTGCGTAAAGAACCTTAGTGAATGTGTTGGCACGGAACAGAAAGCTGCGGAGCCCACCGAACCGGAGAATCCGGAACCCGAAAAGAAAAGCAATGCCGGGGCGATCCTGGCGGTGCTGCTGATCCTTGCAGCCGGAGGCGGCGCGGCGGTCTATTTCCTGGTGCTGAAACCGAAGCAGGGAAAGAAAGTTCCCGCTGATCTGGATGATTTCGACCTGGAGGATGAAGAAGAATATCTGACCGAGGACGAGGAAACGGAGGAAAAGAATGAGTAAACTGATTATTACGGAAAAACCGAGTGTGGCAAAATCTATCGCGTCGGCCCTGGGTGCTTTATCCAGGGCCGATGGCTTTTATGAGAGCAACGGCCTTCTCGTATCCTGGTGTGTGGGGCACTTGGTATCCCCGATGGATGCGGGCGGCTATGACGAGAATTTCAAGAAATGGCGCTATGATGATCTTCCCATTCTGCCGGAGCCATTTCGCTATGTGCTGGCACCCGGCAAAGAGGACGCCTTTGAAAATCTCCGTGCTCTGATGGATCGCTCCGATGTGGATACCATCGTCAATGCCTGTGATGCCGGGCGTGAAGGTGAGCTGATCTTCCGTCTGGTATATGAAATGGCTGGCTGCCGCAAGCCGGTCTTCCGTCTCTGGATTTCCTCGATGGAGGACAGCGCTATCCGGGAGGGCTTTTCTGATCTGCGCCCCGGCACCGATTATGAAGCCCTGTATCAATCTGCCCTCTGCCGCCAGAAAGCGGATTGGCTGGTGGGGATCAACGCCACGCGCCTTTTCTCCGTTCTCTATCACCGCACCTTGAATGTGGGCCGTGTTCAGACCCCCACACTGGCAATGCTGGCGGAGCGTGACGCGAAGATCACGCTGTTCCACAAAGAAAAATATCATCTGCTGCGCCTGACGCTGGATGGAGCCGAAGCAGTGTCGGAGAAATTCACCGATCCGGCAGAGGCGGAACAGGCAGCGGCCATGTGCAAGGGTGCGACCGTCACCTGTACCTCTGTCACGAAGGAGCAGAAGAAGGAACAGCCGCCGAAGCTCTATGACCTTACCACCTTGCAGCGGGAGGCAAACCGCCTGTTCGGATACACGGCGAAGCAGACCCTTGACTACGCCCAGAGCCTCTACGAAAAGAAGCTGCTGACCTATCCTCGCACGGACAGCCGCTATCTGACTTCCGACATGGCAGAAACGGCTTCCTGCGTGATCCATCTGGCGGCGAAGCTTCCGCCCTTTGATGGTTGCACAAACTTCTTCCCGCTGGTGGAGACCATGATCTCCGACAAGGACGTATCCGACCATCACGCCATTATCCCGACCATGGAGATTGAAAAATCGGATATCAAGGCTTTGCCTCTGGGCGAACGCAATTTGTTCCTGCTGGTCTGCTGCAAGCTGCTGTGTGCATCGGCGGAGCCGTATGTGTATGAGGCGGTCACGGCTACTTTCAACTGCTGCGGCCATTCCTTCACCGCAAAGGGCAAGCGCATCCTCTCCGAAGGCTGGCGAGAAATCGACCGCATTTTCCGTGCCTTTCTGAAAGAAAAGCCTGCGGATGGGGACAGCGGCACGCTCCCGGACTTCACCGAAGGGCAGACTTTTGACGGTGCGGAGGTTTCCGTCACTGAGCATTTCACACAGCCCCCAAAACCATTCACGGAAGATACCCTCCTGTCGGCCATGGAGAATGCGGGCAAGGAGGATATCCCCGATGAAGCCGAGCGAAAAGGGCTTGGCACGCCTGCGACCAGAGCTGCCATCATCGAAAAGCTGGTGGCAGCCGGATTTGTGGAACGCA